>ERZ825137.1207-NODE-1207-length-34046-cov-4.283752_pt1 | contig 34046 bp, 50 predicted proteins | sample MGYA00519873_ERZ825137 | MGnify/ENA primary metagenome ERZ825137 (study PRJEB31778, sample SAMEA3449190) | human gut metagenome | biome: human gut; feature: human-associated habitat; material: faeces | place: United Kingdom | collected 2010/2012 ...
AATGACGTCTTCCATTGCACTGGTAAGGAGCCATGCAGTCGATTCTTTCATGACCTGTCTGGTATCCGTATTCATTGTGTTGTCGAGTAACACATTTCCGTCATGGTCAACAATTTTTGTATAAAAGAAAGCGGGATGATAAAGTCCCTGATTGGCAATGGTAGCGAAGCCGTTCGTTAGTTCTAAGTTGGTAACGCCTTTAGTCAATCCTCCAAGAGCAAGCGGGAGAGAAATATCCGTATAGGTTTTTCCATCATGATTGGTATAGTTGTCAACTAAAGTAGTAAAACCTAAATTTAATAAATAATCACTATCTAGAAAAATATCTTTTACTTTCCCAGATTTTTCAACTTGTCCGTCATTCATTACAACAACATTGTCACAATATTCTAAAACATGGTTCATATCATGAGTTACTAAAACTACTGTTTTACCCATTTCATGAATTTTTTTAAATAAATCCATCATTTCTTTAATCCCTGATGGATCTAATCCAGCTGTTGGTTCATCTAAAACAAGAATATCTGGATCCATAGCAAGTATTCCAGCAATCGCTACCCTACGTTTTTGACCACCTGATAAATCAAATGGGGACTTTTCTAAATAAGTTTCATCTAAACCTACCATTTCAAGAGATTTTTTAGCTATTTCTTTAGCACTATTTTCGTCAATTCCAAAATTCATTGGACCAAACATTATATCTCTTTCGATTGTTTCTTCAAACAATTGATATTCTGGAAATTGAAAAACAAGACCTGATTTTTTTCTAAGACTTTTTAAATTTTGAGGCTTATTATTTTGTGAAATAATATAATCATCTATTTTTATTTCTCCACTTGTTGGTAATAATAAAGCATTTATATGTTGGATAAGTGTCGATTTCCCACTACCTGTTTGTCCAATGATAGCTGTAAATGAACCCTTTTCTATTTTTAAATTCACATTTTTAAGTGCATAATATTCAAAAGGCGTATTATATCCATATATATGATCTAAACTTTTGCATGTAATTGACATAGTTGTTTCTCCAATTCTTCTACATCTAATGTATCTTTAATTTGATAACCTTTTTTTTGTAATTTTCTAGCAATTTTTAATGAAAAAGGAATATCTAATTTTAATTCTTTTAATAATTTTTCATTTGTTAATATTTTTTGAGGTTTGTCGCAATCTACAATCTCTCCTTTATTTAAAAGAATAACTCGGTCAGCATTTTTTGCTTCTTCAATATCATGCGTTATTGAAATGATTGTCATATTATTTTGTTTCTTTAATTCTTTTACTAATTCATTTATTTCTTTTCTACCTCGTGGATCCAACATACTTGTTGCTTCATCTAAAATAATGATAGATGGACTCATCGCTAAAATACCTGCAATCGCAACTCTTTGTTTTTGACCACCGGACAATTTAGTTGGTTCATGATCCAAAAAATTCTCCATTCTAACTACTTTAGAATACCTATTAATAAGTTCATCCATTTGTTCTCTTGGTACACAAATATTTTCTAGTCCAAAAGCTATATCATCTCTAACAGTAGCACCAATAAATTGATTATCTGGATTTTGAAAAACAATTCCTACTTTTTCTCTTATTTTATATAAATTTTCTAAATTTAATTGATAATCATCGATATAAATTTCACCAGATTTTTTTTCTAATAATCCTATAAGTAATTTAGCAATTGTACTTTTACCACTACCATTATGTCCTAAAATAGCTACATATTCACCTTTATGGATTTGAAAAGAAATATTGTTTATTGTTTGTAATCCAGGTTCGTATTCAAAACATAAATTTTCTACCTTAATTATTTCTTCCATTGTCTTCTCCTCATGAACGTGTTTAGTTCATTCTATAATTTATAAGGAAACAAGTCAAATAAAAAAGGACTGAATTTCTTCAGTCCAACATCATTATTTAGTTAATGATAAGATTGCCATTGGTGCATTATCACCTTTACGGTTATATGTTTTTAAGATAGTAGTATATCCACCATTAACATCTTTGAATTTAGGTGCAACGTCATCAAATAAGATTTGAACAGCTGTTTTTCCAGTTGCTTCATCAACAACTTTGTGCATATCTGCAGCAGCTTGTCTTCTTGCATGTAAGTCTCCACGTTTACCTAAAGTAATTAATTCATCAACAACACTACGAACTTCTTTAGCTCTTGTTACAGTTGTTTCAACTTTTCCGTATACAATAACTTCAGTAGCTAAACTACGTAACATAGATTTTCTAATATCTGAAGTGCGTCCTAATTTTCTATTTTTAGCCATGAGATTAACGCTCCTTTTCGAGTATTCTGAATTAATCGATAGGTTTAAATCCTAAACCTAATTCAATTAATTTTTCTTTAACTTCTTTTAATGATTTTTTACCTAAGTTTCTTACTTTAATCATGTCATCTTCTGATTTAGAAGCAAGATCTTGAACTGTTTGAATACCAGCTCTCTTTAAACAGTTATATGAACGAACAGATAAATCTAATTCTTCGATAGTCATATCTAATACTTTATTTGTAGTATCATTTTGAGTTTCAGACATAACTTCCATATTCATAGCCATATCAGTTAATTCAACAAACATATTTAAATGTTCAACTAAAATTTTTGCTGCTAATGAAATAGCTTCAAATGGTTTTAGCGAACCATTAGTTTCAACTTCTAATACTAATTGATCATACTTAGCACTTTCTCCAACACGAGTTGGTTCTACAGAGTAAGCAACTTTTTCAATTGGTGAAAAGATTGAATCTGTTGGAATAACACCAAGAGTGTTAATATTTACTTTATTTTGATCAGCAGATACATATCCACGATCTTTTTTAGCAAATAATTCCATATATAAGTGACCACCTTCTGCAACATGTGCAATTACCATGTCATTTGAAATCATTTTGACTTCAGCTGGACATTGAATATCAGCACCAGTTACAGTAGCAGGACCTTTTACATCAATAATCATTGTAGCAGTGTCTTCACTGTCTACATCAAAAACTAATTTCTTAATATTTAAAATCATTGCTGTGACATCTTCAACGACACCATCAATTGCGGAAAATTCATGGATTGCTCCTTGAACTTTGATTGCATAAACAGCAGAACCAGGTAAAGAAGAAAGTAATACTCTTCTTAAGGCATTACCTAAAGTAATACCAAATCCTCTTTCTAATGGTTCAATGACGAACTTACCATAATTTTCAGTTTCGTCATAATGATCTATATTAAAGTTTGCTTTTTCGAATTTATGCATATGTTCCCTCCTCTATAGGAATGTTTTGTATTCTAATTTACTACAATAATACTATCCACGAGGACGTTTTGGTGGACGACAACCGTTATGTGGAATTGGTGTTACATCATTAATTGAAGTAACTTCTAATCCAGCAGCTTGTAAAGCTCTAACTGCTGCTTCACGTCCTGGTCCTGGACCTTTTACATTTACATCTACAGTTTTTACTCCATGTTCCATAGAAGCTTTAGCTGCAGCTTCTGATGCCATTTGTGCAGCAAATGGTGTTGATTTTCTTGATCCTTTGAAACCTAATGCTCCAGCACTTGACCAAGTTAATACATTACCATGTTCATCAGTAATTGTTACAATAGTATTATTGAAAGTAGAATGAACGTGTGCAACACCTTTTGCAATATTTTTTCTTACACGTTTTTTACCACGTGTTTGTTTTACTCTAGCCATTTCCTTTCAACCTCCTATTATTTTTTCTTTCCTGCGATTGGTCTAGCTTTACCCTTACGAGTTCTAGCATTAGTTTTAGTTTTTTGACCACGAACAGGAAGTCCTTTACGGTGACGCATACCTCTGTAACTTCCGATTTCCATTAAACGTTTGATGTTTAATTGAACTTCTCTACGTAAGTCACCTTCAACTTTAATTTTTTCAACTTCTTTTCTGATTTTTGTAACTTCTTCTTCAGTTAAATCTTTAACTCTTACATCTTCACTGATACCAGTAGCTTTTAAGATTTCTTTAGCTGTAGATTTACCGATACCATATACATAAGTTAATGAGATAACAACACGTTTATCACGTGGGATATCTACACCTGCAATACGAGCCATTTTGTTTCCTCCTAAATACTAACCTTGTCTTTGTTTATGTTTTGGGTTTTCGCAAATAATCATTACGCGCCCTTTTCTTTTAATTACTCTGCATTTATCACACATTGGTTTTACAGATGGTCTTACCTTCATCCTGTCTACCTCCTTTTGGAAGATTTTTTATTTATGTCTAAATGTAATTCGCCCACGTGTTAAATCATATGGAGATATTTCAACGGTAACTCTATCCCCCGGTAAAATGCGAATGTAGTGCATACGGATTTTACCAGAAACGTGAGCAAGAATTTCCACTCCATTTTCTAAAGCCACTTTAAACATTGCATTTGGTAATGTTTCTAAAACAGTAGCTTCTACTTCAATAACGTCATCTTTTTTTGCCATCGTTCTTCAACTCCTTTTATTAAAGTTTTGTAAGAATTCTATAACCGTCATCAGTAATGACGATTGTATGTTCATAATGAGCAGCTAACGAATGATCCTTTGTAATAACAGTCCACCCATCATCAAGAGTAACTGTTTCTTTTGCTCCTAAATGTGCCATTGGTTCAATAGCCAAACACATACCTTTTTTTAATCTAGGACCTCTCCCAGGAGCTCCGTAATTAGGAACAGCGGGATCTTCGTGAACGTTTGTTCCAATCCCATGACCAGTATAATCACGAGGAGTAGTACATCCGTTTTTAGTAAGATATTCTTCAATTGCATGTGAAATATCAGAAAGTCTAACTCCTGGTCTTACTTGTTCTAATCCAGCAAATAAAGCAGCTTCACAAACATTCATAAGTCTTTTTGTTTCATTGCTTACATTTCCTACTGCATAAGTCCAAGCACTGTCACCATGATATCCTTTGTAACATGCTCCAACATCAACTGAAATAATATCTCCATCTTTTAGCTTTCTATTACTAGGTATTCCATGTACTACAACTTCATTAATTGAAGTACATACACTATTTGGAAAACCATAAAGATGTAGAAAGGAAGGTGTTGCACCATGTTCCCTAATTATTTTATCACAAATTTGATCAATTTCGTTAGTAGTTATTCCCGGTACAATAACTTCTTTCAATTTTTCATGAACTAAAGCAACAATTCTACCTGCTTCAGTCATTAATTCAATTTCTCTATCATCTTTAGTAATTATCATTAATAAACCCCCAGGCTTTCATCGATATCATAAAGACGTTAAACATAACTTCTTAACTTTGATAACTGCTTCTTCAAAATTAATTTATTTCTTTAGATATTTATGAATCCATAAAAGAAATCATTATTATTTACGAATATAACCATGATATTCTTTTCTAGTAATATATGTTTTGATTTGTTTTACTGTTTCAAGTGCAACTCCTGTAACGATAATCAAACCAGTACCACCAAGTGATAGGTTTGCATTTTCAGTTTGTGTCCAAATAATTGGAGTAATAATTGGAATTGCAGCAATAATACATAAAGTAAGCGAACCAGCAACAGTTACTTGATTAAGAACTCTTTTAATGAAGTTCTTAGTTTCAATACCAGTTCTTACACCAGGTATTGATCCACCATTTTTCTTCAAATCATCACTAATTTTTTCAGCATCAATTTGTAAGTTTGAATAAAAGAAAGTAAATCCTATAATCATTAAAATATATAAACAGAAACCAACAGGTTCTTGATAATTAAATATAGTATTTATCATCTTAGTTGTACTAGATGCTTTCATGAAACTTACTATTGTTCTTGGTGCTGCTAGTACTGAAGAAGCAAAGATTACTGGTAAAACACCTGAACTATTAATTTTAATAGGCATATGTGTTTGTTCCCTAGTTCTCATTGTTACACTTGTACTAGATGCATAATTGACTGGGATTTTTCTTATTGCGCCTTCAGTAAATACTACAAAGACTACAATTGAAAGATAAACCACAACAAATAATACATACCAAGCAATATCTAACCACATTCCACTATCATAAGTGACGAGGTTATCATAAGTTGTTAAGAATGCATTTGGTAAGTTTGAAACAATTCCTGTAAAGATTAGTAATGAAACACCATTACCAATTCCTTTTTGAGTAATTTGATCACCTAACCAAATAGCTAACATACTTCCAGCCATCATAATGAGCACTACATAAATATATGACCAGATTGAAGTATCAACTAATATATTATAACTTGTATCAAAGGCATAAGTTAAAACTCCACCTTGTAACGCAGCTAATAATAAAGTTAATACACGAGTAACACGGTCTTTTTTCTTCTTACCTGTGTTACCTTCTTTACGCCAGCGTGTTAACGCTGGAATAACATCCATCGATAATAATTCAATTATAATAGATGATGTAATGTATGGTGAAACACCTAAAGCGAAAAGAGAAAATCTTTCCAAGGTACCTCCACCAAGTAAATTCATGATTCCGAAAATTCCATTTGTAGCATCACTACTACTTAATGAACCTACATTAACACCTGGAATTGTAATTCCTGCACCTAAACGGTACACGAATAAAATTCCAAGTGTGAAAATGACTTTTCGACGAAGCTCACCCTTTTTGAATACATTCTTCAAAAAAGTTAACATCTTAAATCACCTCAGTTTTTCCACCTGCAGCTTCAATTGCGGCAACAGCTGATTTAGAGAATTTAGCAGCTTGAACAGTTAATTTCTTTTCAATAGCTCCATTTCCTAATACTTTAACACCATCTAATTCTTTTTTGATGATTCCTGCTTCTTTTAACGCAGCAGCGTTAACTGTTGCACCATCTTCAAATTTATTTAAAGTTTCAAGATTTACGATAGCATATTCTTTACGAGTAAAGTTTGTAAATCCTCTTTTAGGTAAACGCATGAATAATGGAGTTTGTCCACCTTCGAATCCTGGTTTTTTACCTCCACCAGATCTAGCTCCTTGACCTTTTTGACCTCTACCTGCTGTTTTACCATTTCCTGAACTTGTACCACGTCCAACACGTTTTCTTGCTTTACGAGCACCTTCAGTATATTGTAATTCGTGAAGTTTCATTGTTACACCTCCTATTATTTTTCTTCAACTGTTACTAGGTGTCCAACTACTCTAATCATACCTTGAGTAGTAGGGTTATTTTCTAATTCAACAGTTTTATTAATTTTAGTTAAACCTAAAGCTTTAAGAGTCTTTCTTTGATTTGGTAAGCAACCAATTGGACTCTTTTTAAGTGTAATACTTACTTTTGCCATTTTGTTTGCCTCCTATCCAAAAATTTCATCAACAGTTTTTTCTCTTAATTCAGCAACTTCATTAACTGTTTTTAATGAAGCTAATCCTTGCATTGTTGCTCTTACCATGTTGATTGGTGTTCTAGAACCAATACATTTAGATAAGATATCACGGTAACCAGCTAATTCAACAACAGCACGAACTGGTCCACCAGCGATGATTCCAGTACCTTGAGATGCTGGTTTAATAAATACATTTCCTGATCCGTAAACACCGTTTACTTCATGAGGAATAGTACCATGTACAGAAGGTACTTTGATAACATTACGTTTAGCATTTTCACATGCTTTTCTGATTGCATCAGGTACTTCGTTAGCTTTACCAGTACCAAATCCAACTCTACCTTTTCTATCTCCAATAACAACTAAAGCAGCAAAACGCATTCTACGTCCACCTTTTACTACTTTTGTTACACGGTTAATAGTAACAACACGTTCTTCAAATTCTTTTTCTTCTCTTCTTGGTGCTCTTCTTTGACCATTTCTTCTTGGTTTTCTTTCACCATTGTTAGTTCTTGGTTTACGTTGTTCCATATTGACCTCCTTCTAGAATTCTAATCCAGCTTCTCTAGCAGCTTCTGCTAATGCTTTTACACGACCATGATAAATATATCCACCACGATCAAATACTACATTTTTAATTTCTTTTGCAATTGCTCTTTCTGCAATTTCTTTACCTACTGCAGTTGCAGCAGCAATGTTTCCACCGTTTTCTAATTTCATTTCAACGCTTGATGCGCTAACTAATGTAACACCATTGACATCATCAATAATTTGAGCGTGAATATGAGCATTTGAACGGAAAACATTTAAACGTGGACATTCTGGAGTTCCACTAATTTTTCTACGAACTCTAGCATGACGTTTTAAACGTACATCATTACGAGATTGTAATTTAGCCATAAAGATAGCTCCTTTCTTACTCTTAGACTACTTCTTACCAGCAGTTTTTCCTTCTTTTCTGATGATTCTTTCATCACTATATTTGATACCTTTTCCTTTATAAGGTTCAGGTTTTTTCTTAGATCTAATTAATGCAGCCATTTGACCAACACGTTCTTTATCAATTCCAGAAACTACGATAGTATTTGGATTTGGAGTTTCAACTTTAACTCCTTCTTCAGCTTCGATTTCAACTTGATGTGAGAAACCGATATTTAATACTAATGTATTTCCTTTCATTTGACCACGGTATCCAATACCAACGATTTCTAATGTTTTAGAATATCCATTATGAACACCTTCGATCATGTTAGCAAGTAAAGCTCTTGTTGTACCATGTAATTGTTTTACATGTTTTTCTTCACTACTTCTTACTACAGTAATTTCATTACCTTCTTGTTTGAATGAAATTGCTGGAGAAAATTGTTTCACTAAAGTCCCTTTTGATCCAGTAACTGTTACTGTGTTATCATCAGCGATTTCAACAGTTACTCCTTCAGGTACAGTGATAATTTTATTACCGATACGAGACATCAGTTATACCTCCTGTATAATTTTTTTATTACCAGATATATGCTAATACTTCTCCACCAACTTGTTTAGCTCTAGCTTCTTTATCAGTCATTAAACCTTGTGAAGTTGATAGAATAACAATACCTAAACCATTTAATACTCTAGGAATTTCGTTTACTTTTGCATATACACGTAACCCTGGTTTAGAAATTCTTTTTAAATCAGTGATTACTTTATCTTTTCCTCTATATTTTAAAGTGATAATAATGTTTGATTCAGCACCTTCGCCTTCAACTTTATATCCTTTAATGAACCCTTCATTTTTTAAGATTTCAGCGATTCCAACTTTTAATGTTGAAGTAGGAATACTTACTTCTTCTTTTAACGTATTATTTGCGTTACGGATTCTTGTTAACATATCTGCAATTGGATCTGTCATTACCATTTGCGTGTCCTCCTTCCAATACGGATTATTTTATCATTACCAACTTGCTTTTTTTACACCAGGAATTTCACCTTTATAAGCTAATTCGCGGAAGCAAATTCTGCAAAGTTTGAACTTTCTAATTACTGAATGTGGTCTACCACAACGTTCACAACGTGTGTATTCACGTACTTTATATTTTTGAGGACGTTGTTGTTTCACTTTCATTGATGTTTTAGCCATTTATTAAGTCCTCCTTATTTATGGAAAGGCATTCCTAATTGAGCTAATAACTCATGACCTTCTTCATCAGTTTTAGCTGTTGTTACGAATACGATATCCATTCCTCTTAATTTGTTTACTTTATCAAAATCAATTTCAGGGAAGATTAATTGTTCTTTAACACCTAAAGTATAATTTCCTCTTCCATCGAATGAGTTATTTGATACACCTCTAAAGTCTCTTACACGAGGTAAAGATACATTTACTAATTTATCTAAAAATTCATACATTCTTTCACCACGTAAAGTGACTTTACAACCGATTGCTTGACCTTCTCTTAATTTGAAACCAGCAATTGATTTTTTAGCTCTAGTGACAACTGGTTTTTGACCAGTAATTAATGTTAATTCATTAACTGCATCATCTAATAATTTTGAATTAGATACTGCATCACCAACACCAATATTTAATACGATTTTTTCGATTTTTGGTGCTTGCATTTTAGAAGAATAATTGAATTTTTCCATTAACGATTTAACTACTTCGTTTTCATAACGTTCTTGTAAACGATTCATTTGCTATCTCCTTTCAATTATTTCTTTTTCTTAGAATCAACTTCTGCACCTGTTTTTTTGTTAACACGTACTTTAGTTTTCTTTCCATTTTCATCTACAGATACTTTATATCCTAATTTAACTGCAGATTTTGATTTTGAATCATAGAATGCAACATTAGAAACATGAATTGGAGCTTCTTTGTTAACGATTCCACCTTCAGGATCAGCTTGTGAAGGTTTAACATGTTTTGTTACCATGTTTACTCCTTCAACGATTACTCTTTCTTCTTTAGCAAGAACTTGTAACACTTCACCTGTCTTACCTTTATCTTTACCTGCGATAACTACAACAGTATCACCAACACGGATTTTCATGTGCCACGCCTCCTTATAATACTTCTGGAGCTAATGATACGATTTTCATGAAATCAGCATCTCTTAACTCTCTTGCAACTGGTCCAAAGATACGAGTCCCTCTTGGAGACTTGTCATCTCTGATAATAACACAAGCGTTATCATCAAATTTGATGTAAGATCCGTTTTCACGTCCTACAGCATATTTAGTTCTAACGATAACAGCTTTTACTACTTCACCTTTTTTAACAGTACCATTTGGAGCTGCTTGTTTAACTGTTGCTACAACAACATCTCCAATACTACTTGTTTTTCTATTTGACCCACCTAAGTTACGAATTACTAATACTTCTTTAGCACCAGTATTATCAGCAACTTTAAGTCTACTTTCGTTTTGAATCATTCCGGTTACCTCCTTTTAGAGTTTATTAAACTGTTTCTGCTTTTTTTACGATTTCTACTAAACGGAAACGTTTTGTAGCAGATAATGGTCTTGTTGACATGATTTTAACTGTATCTCCAACTTGAGCAGTGTTATTTTCATCATGTGCATGAAATTTTGTAGATGATTTCATACGTTTACCATATAACTTATGTTTTACATGTGTTTCAACTAGCACTGTAATAGTTTTATCCATTTTAGTAGATACAACTGTACCAGTATAAACTTTACGATTATTTCTTTCCATTTGTATCTCCTCCTATTGGTTTAATTCTCTTTCTCTAATCACTGTTTTAATACGAGCGATTGTTTTACGAACTTGTCTAATACGTGCAGTGTTTTCTAATTGTCCTGTAGCTTGTTGGAATCTTAATCCAAAAAGCTCTTTTTTGTATTCTTCAACTTTAGCTAATAAAGCTTCAGTATCTAATTCTCTAATTTCTTGCGCTGTCATAACTATTCACCCTTTCCAATGATTTTACATTTAATAGGTAATTTATGAGATGCAAGTCTTAAAGCTTCTCTTAATGTAGCTTCATCTAAACCAGCAACTTCAAATAATACTCTACCAGTTTTAACTACTGCTACCCATTCTTCTGGAGAACCTTTACCTGATCCCATACGTACTTCTAATGGTTTTTTAGTTTTAGCTAAATGAGGGAAAATTCTAATCCATACTTTACCACCACGGTTCATATAACGGTTGATGGCAATACGTGCTGCTTCAATTTGACGAGAAGTAATCCAAGCACCTTCAGTTGCTACTAAACCAAATTCACCAAATGATACTTTGTCTCCACCTTTAGTTCTACCTTCGTAGCTAACACGGTGAGGTCTTCTGTATTTTGTTCTTTTAGGCATCAACATGATTATTTATCCCCTTTCTTTTTTTCAGGAAGGATTTCTCCCTTACAAATCCAAACTTTAACTCCTAATTTACCATAAGTTGTATCTGCTTCTGCAGTCGCATAATCGATATCAGCTCTTAAAGTATGAAGAGGGACATTCCCTTCAGAGTAACCTTCAGCACGAGCCATATCAGCTCCACCTAAACGTCCTGAAACATTAGTTTTAATTCCTTTAGCTCCAGCTCTCATTGCTCTTTGAATAGCACGTTTTTGAACAGTTCTAAAAGATGCACGATTTTCTAATTGTTCTGCAATATTGTTTGCTACTAATTGAGCAACAACATCTGGATTTTTAATTTCAACAATGTTAATGAAAACTTGTTTACTACTTACTAATTTAGATACTTCTTTTCTTAAAGCATCAACTGCTTCACCATCTTTACCGATAACTACACCAGGTCTAGATGTGTGAACAAAAATTGTTACACGATTTTTTGATCTTTCGATTTCAACTTTTGCTACTGAAGCTGTTTTAAGTTTTTTAAGAATATAATCACGAACTTTAATATCTTCATGTAATAAACCAGCGAAATCTTGATCATTTGCGTACCATCTTGAATCCCAATTACGGTTAACACCAACACGTAAACCTACTGGACTTACTTTTTGACCCATTCTAGTACCTCCTATCTTTCATCAACCACACAAGTAATGTGGCATGTTCTTTTTAAAATTCTTGTTCCGCTACCTTTAGCTCTTGCAGCGAATCTTTTTAAAATTGGACCTTCATCAACGAAGATTGCTTTAACATATAATTTTTCTGCATCTGCATCATTGTTGTATACTGCATTTTGAGCTGCAGATTTAACAACTTTTGAGATTGCAGGAGAAGCAGCTTTATTAGTATATTCTAAGATACCAAGTGCTTCTTTAACTGTTTTACCTCTTACTAAATCAACTACTAATCTTGCTTTTTGAGGTGATACACGAATTGTTTTAGCTACTGCTTTTGCTTCCATGTTCTATTCTCCTCTCTATTTCTTTCCTTTTTTATCGTCAGCATCATGACCATGGAAAGTTCTAGTTGGAGCGAATTCTCCTAATTTATGACCAACCATGTCTTCAGTAACGTAAACAGGAATATGTTCTTTTCCGTTATATACTGCAAATGTATGTTCGATAAATTGAGGGAAGATTGTTGAACGTCTTGACCAAGTTTTGATAACTTCTTTTTTACCTGATTCATTTAACGCTTCTACTTTTTTCATTAAATGAGCATCAACAAATGGTCCCTTTTTTAAACTACGTGCCATTTTTTCTTTCCTCCTTATTATTTACCATTGCGACGACGTACGATTAATTTAGTCGAAGCTTTTTTGTTCTTTCTAGTTTTAACACCCATAGCTTTTTTACCCCAAGGAGTCATTGGTGCTTTACGTCCGATAGAAGTTCTACCTTCCCCACCACCATGAGGGTGATCATTAGGGTTCATTACAGAACCACGAACTGTAGGTCTAACACCTTTCCATCTCATACGTCCTGCTTTACCATAGTTTACTAAACCATGATCTTCATTTCCTACTACACCAACTGTAGCTCTACATACTGATAATAATTTTCTAACTTCACCAGATGCAAGTCTTACAGTTACATATTTTCCTTCTTTACCTAAGATTTGAGCAGACACACCAGCAGATCTTGCGATTTGTCCACCTTTTCCAGGTTGCATTTCAATATTGTGAATTACAGTACCTTCAGGCATATTTCCCATTGGTAATGCGTTACCAACTTTGATGTCTGCTTCTTCACCAGAAATGATTTCCATTCCTACTTCTAACCCTTTTGGAGCTAAAATATATCTTTTTTCACCATCTACATAGTTAATTAATGCGATGTTTGCTGATCTATTTGGATCATATTCAATAGTTGCAACTTTACCTGGGATATTATCTTTATTTCTTTTGAAATCGATAATACGGTATTTTTGTTTGTGTCCACCACCATGATGACGAGTTGTGATCACACCTTGGTTGTTACGTCCACCGTTTTTAGATTTTTTTGCAACTAAAGATTTTTCAGGTTTATTAGTTGTAATTTCTTCATAAGTTAATGAAGTCATATTACGACGACCGTTTGTCACTGGCTTATATGTTTTAATTGCCATCTTTAGTTTCCTCCTGTTTTTCTTATCTGGAACGAGTTATTCCAATATTTTATCAATTAATCTTCATCAAAATAATTGATTGAGTTTCCTTCAGCTAATTTAACGATAGCTTTTCTTCTTTTGTTAGTTTTACCTTCATATCTACCCATTCTTTTAGCTTTAGGTTTAACATTCATGATGTTAACTTTTTCAACTTTTACATTGAATAATTTTTCAACTGCGATTTTAACTTCTGTTTTGTTAGCGTCTAAATCTACATCGAATGTATATTTATTTTCTTCAGTTTGAAGAGCTAATGACTTTTCAGTAAGTACTGGTTTTTTTAATACATCTGTCATGTGTGCCATTATGCTAATACCTCCTCAACAGCTTTAATTGCAGCTTCAGTCATAATTAACTTATCGCTGTTTAAGATATCATAAACATTAACATGTTTAGCATCTAATAACTTAACTCCTGGAATATTGCTTGCTGATTTTTCAACATTTAATGTGATTTCATCAACAACGATTAATGTTTTTACTGGAGCATTTAAGTTTTCTAATACTTTAACCATTTGTTTAGTTTTTGGAGCTTCGAATGAAATTCCATCGATTGCTGTAAATTCATTATCTTGAACTTTTGAAGATAATGCTGATTTTAAAGCTAATCTTCTAACTTTACGGTTTAATTTGAATTTATAACTTCTTGGTGTAGGACCGAAGACAACTCCTCCACCTCTCCATTGTGGAGCACGTGTTGAACCTTGTCTAGCTCTACCTGTACCTTTTTGACGCCATGGTTTTCTTCCACCACCAGCAACTTCAGTACGGTTTTTAACTTTATGTGTACCTTGTCTTAAAGATGCTCTTTGTAATAAGACCATATCAAACATAGCTTGTTTATGTGGTTCAATACCGAAAACTGCTTCATTTAATTCTAAGTCTTTAACTTCTGCACCTTCTTGGTTAAATACTTTTACGTTAAGCATTCTCATTTCCTCCTTCTTCAAATTATTCTGCAGCAGCTGCTTCTACAGCTTCTTCTACTACAGTTTCTTCAACTTCTTCTGGAGTGTAATCTACTAATTCATGTACTGGATTTACTTGACCAGCTTTTTTGATAGCAGTTTTAACAACAACTAAACCTTTTTTAGGTCCTGGTACTGAACCTTTGATTAATAATAAGTTGTTTTCTGGATCTACTGCTACAACTTCTAAGTTTTGAATTGTACGAGTTACATGTCCCATTTGTCCTGGTAATTTTTTACCTGGAGCGATTCTGTTTGGAGCGATTGGTCCCATTGAACCAACAATTCTATGAGCTCCTGAACCATGTCCTTTAGGACCAATGTGTTGTCCATGTCTCTTAATAACACCTTGATAACCTTTACCTTTTGAAGTTCCTGTTACATCTACGACTTCACCAGCTACGAAGCTATCAACAGTAATTTTATCTCCAACTTCATAACTCATCATTTCGTCATAACGAAATTCTTTAATGAAGCGCTTAGGAGCTGTGTTAGCTTTGTTTGCAATTCCTTTTTCAGCTTTGTTTGCTAATTTTTCTCTTTTATCTTCGAAACCAACTTTTACAGCATCATAACCATCAGTTGCAACTGTTTTCTTTTGTAATACTACATTTTCAGTAGCTTCTACAACAGTAACTGGGATTAAAACACCATCAGTAGTGAAGACTTGAGTCATTCCAATCTTACGACCTAAGATTCCTTTCATGAGTTACACCTTTTACCTTTCTTATAATTTAATTTCGATATCTACACCGCTAGGTAATTCTAATCTAGTTAAAACATCAACTGTTTCTGGTGTAGGATTCACAATGTCGATTAAACGTTTGTGAGTTCTGATTTCAAATTGTTCACGTGAATCTTTATATTTGTGAACAGCTCTAAGGATTGTATATACTTCCTTTTCAGTAGGTAATGGTACTGGACCAACTACTTGAGCACCTGATTTTTTTGCAGAAGAAATAATTTTTTCTGCTGACGCATCTAGAATTTTATGATCAAATGATTTTAATCTAATTCTGATTTTATTATTTGCCATGATATTCTCTCCTTTCAAATTCTTATAGGATTTGATTCACTCGTTACGAATTACCTGAAACATGCCGTTTCATGACAACGCTTTTCGGTGTTTCAGCAACCTCGCACTTCTCCGTGACATCAACATGGGTATTATATGATAATTATACCCATAATGCAATACTTTTTTTATTTTTTCGCTTTTTTTAAGAATTTTGTTGCTTTTTAAGATAAGTATTTGAAAATATTCCGTAGTGATACTCATAATAGGCTTCTTTTAATGATATTGGCATTGGTGTGTTTAACACCAATGCATTTTTAATAAATTCACTATCTTTTACTTCTTCGAATAGCTTCTTTGCTTGTTCATCTCTTTTATATTTGTATTTTATTTGTTTTCTTAAAATATTAAAATCTAAATATTCTTGCGCATACCTTGTTGAAAAGCCATGTGTCCTTTGAATAATATTTTCTACTTCACTCATTAATTCATTAACAGATGCTAGACTATTTCCATCTTCTGTTAAATAATGCTTTTGTGTTGGTGATGTTTTAATATAACTGTTTTCCGCTTTTAATTCATTTGAAAATTGTTTAAAGCATGACTTTGAATCACTGATTAATTTCTTTACATTATCTAGTCTATTGATTACAGACATGTATTTTTCAAATGACTCTGATCCCAAACCAACAATATTCATCATTATGTTATCTTGACTATCTATTGCACATGCGACACATACCTTATGATGTGATATTCCTCTATATGCTGATTGTTTCCCTCTCTTTTTTGAATATCTAGGCATATTTTCTGGTTTGGTTCCTTTAAGGTTAATACTTAAATATTGAGAATCGATTTCTATTTCATCACTTAATTTTTGTTCTTGAATGATTTGTGATGCTGTTTTATAAAGTTTATGTCTCATATAAAAACATGTTGTGATTGATGTATTCATAAAATAAGCTTCATCTTTTAGTGTTAAACCACTTATTTCGTAATCGATAAATTTAAGCCATTGATCTTTTGTAAAATGAGAACAGAAAAACAATGTTTTAGTGTTTTCACTAAAAGATCTATGACATTCATTACAAAAATAACGTTGTTTTTCATAGACATCTTTGCCATTTTTCTTGATGGAAGATGAACCACATATAGGACAAATTATTTTAGATCCAGATTTATCATTGCTTGAACAAGAATTTTTAATATGATCTAGAAGATTATCAATATAGTCTTGATCTTTATTTTTCAAATATTGAACAACTTGTTTTTCGGTAATCATTATAAACACCAACCTTTATTGATATTTTAATCATTATCTGAATTATATTCTTTTTGAGCACTCGATTAGACTTCAATATATTGGTGTTTATTCAATTAGCAACATTTTTCTTAAAAAGAGCGATTTTTTTTAAATTATTATTTATATAAGCCATTTTTTCTTCTATAATCATTACTTTTTTATAATTGTTTAAATAAATGCAACATTTTTTACATAATTCACATACATAATGGATGCGGAGGTAAAGATTATGCATAAATTAAAAAAATTAATTTTACTAATATTATCTATTTCTATAGCTCCACTCTATCTCATGTTTTCTAACTCTACAGAAATAGAAGCTTCAAGTAATGATAATAATTCAATAAATTACTTAAAATTAAAAAATAAAAGTACTCCCTTTCTACTATTTATAGTGAAAAATATCAAACTCTTATACATAATCAAATTAATAAACAAAAGAAATTAAATAATTATACTTTTCAACATCCTTTATTAATAAGGAATCCATATGGAACAAATACAACAGCTGTTTATATGTATTTTAAAACCACAGAAGAATTACAAGCAAGTTACACAATTCGTTGTGATAATTTCACAAACTTTGAATACTAATACATTAAGCGGTTATACAACAGAACATGAATATCTCTTAATTGGAGCAATTCCTAATCAAACAAATACGATTACAGTTACTCTAACAAATAAACAAGGTAAAGTTGTTGATACCTTATCATGGTCATATAATGCCCCTTCATTACAAGGCGGTGATCAATATCTTACAGTAGAATGCGATGATTCAAATACATCATCCTTATCTAACGGTCTTTATACTGTTCTTGGAAACGATGTTACTGAAGATAGTGAAGAACAAGCTTATATGAGACTTTATGATAATTACGGCATCATTCGTAGTGAAATTCCTATCGTTTCTTATAGAAGTCACCGTATTCTTTTTGAAAACAACACCATGTACTTTAGTATTTCTAATAAAAAAATAGTTGGTATGGAACAAACTGGTTATGTTTCTAAAATTTATGATACAGGTAATTATAAATTACATCATGATTACATCTTTGATAGCAACAATAATATTCTTGTTCTTGCAAGTGAAAAAGAAGCAAAAACAAGTGAAGATAAAATTATTATGATTGAAAAAGATTCTGGTAACATAACAGAACTTGTAGATCTTATTGATTTATTACCTGATTATTATTCAACAACTTCATTACCTGATGGTGCAGAAGATCTTGATTGGATGCATATCAATTCACTGGCTCTTGTTGATAAAACAAGTTTAATTATTAGTTCAAGAGAAACATCCACAATTATTAAATTAGATAATATCTATTCAAATCCAACAATTGATTACATGATTGGTTCTGATAACTTTTGGCAAGAAAGTGGATATGATTCCTTACTCTTAAATAAAACAAGCGATTTTTCAATGCAATCTGATCAACATTGTGTCACTTATGTAGAAGATAACTCCCTACCTAAAGGTCAATATTATCTCTATCTTTATAATAATAACCTTGCGGTAAGTACAACACGTCCTGATTATGATTGGAAAAGTGATTCAAATTATTCAAATACTTACTATAACTTAAAAAAAGGAACATCTTATTACTATAAATATTTAGTAGATGAAAATAATCGTACTGTTGAACTTGTAAGTAGTATTCCTGTTGCTTATTCAGGATATGTAAGTAGTGTTCAAGAATTAGATGGAAATGTAATTATCGATCGTGGTATCGCAATGTCTTGGAGCGAATACAGTCAGGATGGAACTTTATTAAGAACGTTTAAAACAACTGGTGGTAAATTTGTTTATCGCGTCTTCAAATATGATTATCTAGATTATTGGTTTCAATAATTAAAAAGGTGTAGTTTGTGCTACGCCTTTTATATTCCATTTTTATAAAGAATATATTGTACAAGATTTAAAAAGAATACTTGTAACTCATTCATACTTTTATCAAAGCTTTCTTGATTTATATTGTAGTTAAAATAAAGATGATTATCTTTAGGAGCAACTCCTATAAACCCAATTTTAGGTTTTATTTTCACATCTAAATAGTTAGCATTTTGATAAAAAACAGATCTATTTGTACAAAAATCATCATATGTTTCATGTAAACTTACAATAATAACCAAATCATCTTCTTTCAAGTGAAACTGATCAATAATTTCTTCTTCACTTCCAAGATAAACCGGTATCTCACAAGGATATCCTAAATATGTCAACGCTTTTTGACATAGTAACAATGCAAACCTATTTCCATCGCCTAATATAACAATTCTTTTACATACCATGATTTTTTTAAAAATTTGTGTTTGTATGTGAGGAAAATTATTTTTAATAACCTTTTTCATCTTTTTCATATCTACTTCCGCATGCATATATTCTTCGTACATAACATTTTTAAAATAAGAAAACTTATTAATATTAATATTTTTTAAATATCTGACCATCGAAGTCTTAGACACACCCACTTCTTCTATAAATCTATTTAATGTATAATCCTTAATATTACCTTTTAATTCCATTATTTTTTTACTAATTAAATATTCCACACTCTCTTTTGAACTACTATTTTGTATCATCATTATTTTTCCTATAATCATATTTTCATTCCTTTATATATAATTCATAGTATCTCGTTTTAATTAAATCAAATAGAAATAAAAAAACATAATGCATTTCATAATAATCATTATCCGTATCCATAGAAAAGCTGAAATCAATATATTCACTATTTATTTGAGATTTACTAAAAAGTATCTTTGTATTCTTTGTATCTAAAACAACTTCTTGAAATTTTGCATCACAACAGCCTAATAATCTTCCTGTTGCTGTAAAGAGACCAATAAGATCATTATTTTTTGGTACTAAAATTTTTCCATTATTTACTGAACTTAACAAAACCGTTTTATCAAATATTTTCATATCTACTTGAAAATCAAACAATAAATTTAAAAGTGTTGGTGACCCATAAGCTATAAATCTTTCATGTTCATTTATTTGTTTACAAATTTTATCTATTTCATCCATATTAATTAGATGATGTCTTAATTGACTCATAATTTGAATAATTTTATTTTTTTCAAAACTTTCATATCTATCTCTGATTTGTTTTAGTCTTACTATTCTTTCAAAAATAACCTCATCTTTAAACGCTGTATAATTTTTATATCCCAGTTGATTAAGATATGTTTTAAATTTAAGTTTTGATATGTTTAAAATTGTTAAAATGTCTTCTAATGTATAGGTTGGTATTTTATTATAGTGTTCAAATATTTTTCTAGATATATATGTATCAATATTATCAAATTCTATATTATTAGATGCTTTTAAAATATATTCTATTTTTAAATTTGTTTTGCTCACAATAAACACCCTCCTACAACAAAAATATTATAATATAAAAAGCGGAAAAATTGAAACCATTTTCCGCCTTACTTAATTATTATCTAATTACCTTTTTAGTAGCTGTATAGGCACCTACTGCTAACAACATGATAATAGCATATGAACCAATCATTGTATTATCTCCAGTTTTAACACTTTGTTCAACTTTATTATTAACTGTTGATTCCTTTTTATCATCTACTTTATCTTCTGATTTTGACACTGTTTCCACTTTAGATTGTTTGAACAACCAATTCATTGGACTACCATCAGTATTATCATTAAGAACTTTTACCCATGACCAATGCAATAATGTACCTCCCATACCATTGCTGATTCCTACAGCTTTCATTTCATCATCTGACCATATAGATAATTTATTATTTTTATCTCCCATATTTTCCATAGCTTTGTACATAGCTTTTGAACTATCTACATTGCATGTTGGATCATTTTCAGCATGCGTATAATAAACTGGAACATCTAATAATTTTTGAGTATCAATTTTTTTAGAAACCATCGATTGTGTACTTTCATCCCAAGTATATACATTTCCTTGGAATGCTTCTTCAAAATTCGAAACAATTGTATCAAAAGGATCTTTTTCTCTACCTAATGCTGCAAATGTTTGATTATGTACAGGAACAATTGGATCCATTGAGCAACAAGCTATAGCTCCAGCAAATATTTCAGGATATTGCATTAAAAATCTCATTGTTGCTCCTCCTCCACTAGAAGCACCTGCAACATATACTTGATTTTTATTCACATTTCCATCATTAATTAGATTTTTAATCAATTGTGCTTGTAATGCATTGTTTTGGTCAATTAATTTTTTCTTATCTTCATTTTCTGCAGCACCATAGCTATAGTTTTCATTTCCAACTTGCATTTGTAATACTGCAACATCATAACCAGCATCTACCCAACCAGTTAATCCTTTATTCGCTACAAGAGTATCTTCTAAATTACCCTTGTATTCTCCACCACCATGATTCCATACAACAAGTGGTACATTTTTCTTAACTGATCCATCCGCATTTTTTGGTAAATACAACGCATATTCACGTGTTAATCCAGCATAAGTAAATGTCTTTCTTTCTGTATCATCTAAGACTTTAGTTTTAACTGTTGTTACATCACTTGCCTTAAAAGATAATGCATCATTAGTTAAACATTTAACTTCCCAATCCAATCTTTGAAATGACCAATCTGTTTTATAGATTCCAGCATAACAAAATGGATTCACTGTCATTTCTAACTTATTTCCTGATACACTTAATTTAATCCCATCATCTTGATAAGCTTCTGCCCAAGATCCTGTATTTACATCAAATGGAACAGTGCTTGAATTATTAATAATATCAAAATCTGCTGCTGTTAAATTTTGTATAATACTTTCATCGCTTACCTCAATTTCAAATGAAGATACTTCTCTTTGTCCATCTCCAACTTGTGTGTTTGCAACAATAGAACTAACTGTTGGACTAGTAGCATAAACAGGCATACAAAGCATCGATAACGATAACGCTGCGCCTAAGGATGCTGCTATTATTTTTTTACTTTTCATATTCTTTTCCTCCCTTTCGCACTTTCATACTATCACCTCCGCTTACTGTAAGCGATTACAATATTATATCTATTGTTTCTTGTTTTTTTACTACATATTAATATTTTGTGTTTGGTATTTTTTTATGGTACTTTTTAAATCCTATTTTTAGTTATAGCAGATTGCTATTTATGTATTGTACTTTTATAATATTATCGATTAAAATAAACTTTTTTTGGGGGGGAAGATTTATCATGAAAAAAACACTCTATTTAATGAGACATGGACAGACTTTGTTCAATCTACAACATAAAATACAAGGTTGGTGTGATGCACCTCTTACACCTTTAGGAATTAAACAAGCACAAATGGCAAAAGAATACTTTACAAATATTACTCTTGATCACGCTTATGCTTCTACTTCTGAAAGAGCATCGGATACTTTAGAAATCATTACAGATATGCCTTATACAAGATTAAAAGGTTTAAAAGAATGGAATTTTGGTGCTTTTGAAGGAAAAGATGAATGTTTAAATCCTAAACTACCTTATGGGGATTTCTTTAAACAATTCGGTGGTGAAGGTGAACTTGAACTTAGAGAACGTATGAATAAAACTTTAACTGAAATCATAAGTAAGGATGATCATCAAGTTGTTTTAGCGGTTTCTCATGGTGCTGCTTGTGCACAGTTCTATCGTGCTTGGGAAGAACATGCAAAAGTAAAGAAAACCGAAAGATTTTATAATTGTTGTATTCAAAAATATGAATATGAGGATGGAATCTTTACACTTGTAGAAATTTTTAATCGAAATATTACAGAATAGGAGAAGAATATGGATTCGATAAAACGTAAATCATTTAATACAAATGTTGATTTGATTCATGGACCTATCTTTAAATCATTGATCATTTTTGCATTACCACTATTTATATCAAATATCTTCCAACAACTTTATAACACCGTTGATACCATGATTGTTGGAAACTTTTTAGGAGACGCTTCTTTAGCAGCCATTGGATCATGTACCTCTATTTATGACTTGCTTGTAGGTTTTGCCTTAGGTATTGGAAATGGTCTTGCTATTGTTACTGCAAGAAGTTTTGGCTCTAAAGATGAAAAATTATTGAAGAAATCAGTTGCTAGTTCTTTAGTCATTGGTATTGTTGTTTCAATTGGACTAACACTTATTGGTTTAATTTTCTTACAACCACTTCTTCATTTATTAAATACGCCTGCAAACATTATTGATGAAGCTTATAGTTATATTTTCTTTATTGTTTTATTTATTATTGTTATGTTTGCTTATAACTTATGTGCTGGATTAATGAGAGCCATTGGTAATAGTGTTATGCCTCTTGTTTTCTTGGTTGTTTCATCTGTTTTAAATATTATTTTAGATTTAGTATTTATTACTCAATTAAATATGGGAGTTCAAGGTGCTGCAGTCGCAACTGTTATTTCTCAAGGAACTTCCGTTATTTTGTGTATCATTTATATGTTTAAAAAGACACCTTTGTTACTGCCTAAAAAAGAACATTTTGAAGTTGATAAAGATCTTTATAAAGAATTATTAGGACAAGGGTTCTCAATGGGATTTATGAGTTGTATTGTTTCTGCTGGTTCTGTCATCTTACAATATGGTATTAATAACTTAGGTTATTTAATTATTGCTGGACATACTGCTGCAAGAAAACTTTATATGTTCTTTAATATGCCTTTTACAGCGATGGCTCTTGCTATTTCAACTTTTATTTCTCAAAACAAAGGAGCAAATCAAAAAGACAGAATTAAAAAAGCACTTCGTTATGCTTATATCTATGACATTGTTGGTGCTATGATTGTAACTTGTATTATCTTATTATTTGGTTCTTCTTTAGTGAAATTAATATCAGGCTCAAGTAAAGAAGTTGTTTTACATAATGGAACACTTTATCTTACAATTGTTGGTCCTTTCTATGCCGTGCTTGGAATATTGATGCAAACACGTTATGCACTTCAAGGAATTGGTCAAAAACTTCTTCCTTTAATTTCAAGTGTGATTGAATTCTTTGGAAAGATTATCTTTGTTATCTTCTTAATTCCACGTTTTCAATATATGGCTGTTATCTTCTGTGAACCAGTTATCTGGTGTGTAATGACAGTTCAACTTGTTTATTCTTTCTATCATAATCCTTATATTAAAAATAATTAAAAAAATTGGACGGTGCCAAAGCATCGTCCTTTTATTATATTAAATTTCTTCACCATTAGATTCACAAACTTTTTTATACCAATAGAATGAATCTTTTTTGCTTCTAGAGAAATCTCCAGTTCCATCATCATGTCTATCTACATAAATGAATCCATAACGTTTTGCATATTGTCCTGTTCCAGCTGATACTAAATCAATTGGTCCCCATGTTGTATATCCAATTAATGGTACACCATCTTCAATAGATTCTTTCATTGCATGAATATGTCCTTTGAAGTAATCAATACGATAATCATCATGAATTGATCCATCTTCTTCTACTGTATCAAATGCTCCAAAACCATTTTCAACAATCATTAATGGAGTATGTGGATAACGATCATGTAATAAGTTTAATGTATATCTTAATCCATCTGGATCGATTTGCCATCCCCAATCAGATGCTTTTAAGTATGGGTTTTTAGCACCTTTTGACATATTACCTGCTGTTGTTTCTGCATTTTCATCTACTGTTACACAGTTTGACATATAATATGAGAATGTATAGAAGTCAACTGTACCTTCTTTAATGATTTTTTTATCTTCTTCTGTAATATAAGAAGTATCAATATTATGTTCTTTAAAATATCTGAAGATAAATGATGGATATTCTCCACGTACTTGTACATCTCCACAGAAATTATTTTTAAAGTTATCTTCATCAAATGCTGCTAAGATATCTTTTGGATTTGGTGTTAGTGGATATAATGTTGTATGTGCAATCATGTTACCAATCATGAAATCTGGATTGATCTTATGACCTTCAATAACTGTTCTTGCACTTGCTACAAATTCATTGTGTAATGCTTCAAACATAATTTGTTCATTTGATTTTAATTCATTTAATGGAATTCTATGATCTGCATTAACATCTTCTGGATCCATTAATCCAAGTCCATAAAGGTTACCAATTCCACCTTCACCCATGCATGCAATATTAATTTCGTTGAATGTTAACCAATATTTAACTTTGTCTTTATAACGTTTCATACAAGTTGTAGCGTATTTAACGAACATATCAATGACTCTACGATCTGAGAATCCGTTATATTTTGTTACAATGTTCCATGGAATTTCATAGTGACATAAAGTAACTAATGGTTCCATTCCATGTTTATGACATTCATCAAATACTTTGTCATAAAAAGCTAATCCTGCTTCATTTGGTTCTTCATCATCACCATTTGGGAAAATACGCCCCCAGTTAATTGATAATCTGAATACTTTCCATCCCATTTCAGCAAATAAAGCGATATCTTCTTTATAATGATGATAGAAGTCTACTGCTTCATGACTAGGATAAAAAGCTTCTGGATCTGTTTTTGGTAAGAATGTTCTTGGTGTATTGACATCTCCACCTAATAACATATCTGGTACAGATAATCCTTTACCATCTTCTAAATATGCACCTTCACATTGGTTGGCAGCTACTGCTCCACCCCATAAAAATCCTTTAGGAAATCCCATTTTCATTACCTCCTTGTTTCCATTTGATTTTTTCTATAAACATTATAAAGGAAAATTATTAAAATTTCTTTCATAATATGAAAAAACTATTCAACATTTTCCCACCAATGTTCTTGATAAGTTTCTATATGACTATAATCGACAATTTCCCCAATCTTTGGTGTCGCCACATTTAAGTTTTCTTTTTGTGATCTTGTAGTAATTTAGAAAAACGTTTTGGTCCAATAAAAGGAACTGGCGAACTATAGTTTGAAAAAACAGGATCCAGTAAGACATTCTTTCCTTCTATTTGAAGCAATGAACTTGAATGTCCAAACCAAATCCACTTAAGTTCATCTTTCTTCGCTTTTTCTATTTTCTTCAACTTATAAACAGGTATTTCACCCTTAGGAACTTTTTCTTCATTTTTATATTCACTCTTTTGTCCTGTCATCAACTTAATTTCAGGATTTCCATGAAAGATTCCTTTTTTATATAAAGAATTTCTTGCTTTATATTCTTTTTGGTCATCCTCTGTCACACGCCCGCCTAAACTCGGCCAAAATTTAATAAACAACAAACCAACAACACCGATACTTACAATCACAATACCTACGATTTTTAATATCTTCTTAATCATTTTTATTTCATTAAAAGTGTTACTTGAACATTTCCTTTTCCTAACACTTCTTTCAAATGTATTGTATCTTTAATATGACCTAACTTAGTAAAATCCCACGTGTTTTGATTGTAGTAAAGACATAATTTATTACCTAAATATAAAATGAGATCCCCTTCTTTCGTCGTAATGGTTTCATCATTACGTGGAAGAGTTATTCCTAAATCTCCTACTTTTTCAAAGTTTCCATAATCATCTAAAGAAAGTGTTCTTTTTTCTTTAGAAACATATTCTTTTAAAGCTTTAGCACTTGTATTATTTTCTAATTCTACTTCAAATGTATAACCATTAACTTCTAATAACATCGCTTCACTCTCCTCCTTTTTTATATTCTTTCGATAAATCGGTTTATTTATAAAAAGACATAAACCAACCATTACTAAAACAAACTTTTTCATTATTGAATTGCTTTTCCAATTTCATAAGCCTTCTTTAAAGCAGGATGATCTTTAATCGTATTTGATCCATCAACCCCACCAGCAAAAACACTTCCAACAAAATGAGATTTAGGATAACACGCAACCCATCCTTTTAACCCATTGATGGCACGATGATCAACACCATCTTCATTTTCAGCAGCTGTTGAAAGTAAATAAACATCTCTAAATTGATAATCTGTTTCATAAAGTGAATTTGCACGATCAATCATAACTTTCATTTGTCCTGACATTTCATAATAATAAATAGGCGTTGCCCATACAATAACATCTGCTTGTTTAATTTGTTCAGTAATACTATTAGCATCATCTCTGATGACACATTCTCCTGATTTCAAACAAGCAAGACACCCTTTACAAAAGGCAATATCTTTGTCTTTTAAACTTATTTCTTCAATACTATTTCCACTTTCTTTTGCTCCTTGAATAAAAGCATCTGCCAGTTGATCAGAATTACTGTTATATCTTAAACTCGTTTTAATAACACATATTTTTTTAGCCATTTTCCTTTTCCTCCTACCATAGATTTGAATATTCATGAATTCTATGTTACATTTATCATAACATCTAAACTTAACTTTAGGTCAAGCATCAAGGAGGAAATCATATGTATTCTATTGGTGAAATTTCAAAAATGTTTCAATTACCTATTTCAACTCTTCGTTATTATGATAAAGAAGGATTATTTCCTCATTTAAAAAGAGTGAATGGTGTAAGACAGTTTAGTGAAAGTGAAATTGAAACATTACGTGTTATTGATTGTTTAAAAAGATCCTGCTTAGAAATTAAAGATATAAAAGAATATATGGCTTTATGTTCTTTGGGAAATGCAACTTTAAAACAAAGAAAAGCAATCTTTGAAAAACAAAAAGAAGAAGTCTTACAAGAAATGGAAAAACTTCAAAAAGTTCTTTCTATGCTCAATTATAAATGTTGGTATTATAATCAAGCTATTGAAAAAAATGATGAAGCTTATGTTCAAGCACTTTCATTCAATCAACTTCCACCACAAATCCAACAATACTATAAACATAGTCATGAAGATTATTAGAAGTAAAAAAGAAAATACTGATTACTTTATCAATTATTTTGATTCTTTGTATAGTGGTTTTAGTTTTTATGTAAATGATTATTATTATAAACAAACTGATGCTTTAGAAATCTTAAAGCATTAAGAAGTAAAACAAGTAAATTCCAATCTTATTACTTTAACTCTTCAAAAGACAAGTGATGTGGGTATTATTTTCTATTCTGGAGCTAAAGTAGAAAATATAGCTTATCTTCCTTTACTTGAACAACTAGAAAGGAAAGGTTATAGCTGTTATTTAGTTAATATACGTTTTAAGATGGCTATTTTTAATAAAAATGCCGCTAATAAAATTATTGATAAATATTCAAATATAAAACATTGGTATCTTTGTGGACATTCTATGAGTGGTATCATGGCTTCTTCTTATGTTTCTAAAAATAAAGATAAAGTTGCTGGTTTGATTCTTTTAGGTTCGTATATTTATGGCGATGTTTCCGCTCAAGATACACTTACCATCTATGGCTCTTTAAATACCAGCGTAAAAAAGAAAATAGACTATAAAAAGAATATTGTTGTTATTCAAGGTGGTAACCATGCTAACTTTGGAAACTACGGGCATCAAAAAGGAGATGCCAAAGCTACTATTTCTCGTAAAAGCCAACAAAATCAAACAATTAAAGCAATAGATCAATTTATTAAAAAAAGACTGAATTAATCTTCAGTCTTTTTCATATAGTCATTTAAATGAATACCATTTTTTAAAGCTTCAATGACATGATCTTTATCAATCACATTTTCTACCTTTTCATCTAAAATCATTCCAATAAAACGTGCATCATCATCAATTGTAAAAGGCCAATAGAAGTAGAAGTGATTTCCATCTTTAAATTCAAAACGATAATCAAGAACATACCAATCTCTCGCAATCGGTGTTCCATAACTTTCATAACGATGTTTTAAAAGAAGTTCTACACTTTGAATATCTTCATATTTATATTCATTCATAAACTTAGCTTCTTTTCCAAATAAAACAGAATAAAAATATTTTACATTATCTATATAACCTTTAAATTGATAATAACGAATACGATCATTTAAAAACTCTACCGATTGATTTCTTGTTTGATCAAGTGGTAATCTTAACCATAATTGTGAAAACTGGAAATCAGCAGCAATAAAGCCAGTTGTAATTAATAATGAAATAAAAATCACAAATATTATTTTTTGTACAGTTGTTGTAGATGGTGCGCTAATGAATAGTACAATTAATAATGTTGGTATAAACTTATATAAGAATTTTCTTATGGCAAGTTTCTTTGTAAGTCTTCTTCCAAGAGATACAGTATCTGTTGTTTTTTGATAACCTAATTTATAATTCTTAGCTTCTCTTTGGATTTGTTGTAAAGCTGGTAACATTGGTAGATCTTTTCTTACAGACATTTCTATATTTTCTTGAACTTCTTCTAAGCTTTTAATTTGTTTTTCTAAATGAATCTGATTGATTTCTAAACATTCTTTAAAATCAAGTTCATTGTTTAAGATTGCTTTTACATCATCAATGGAAATATTTAAGTTTCTTAAAAACTTAACCATTATTAATTTTTGTAAATCATCTTGGCTATAACTACGATAACCATTATCATCTCTTTGTGGTGTAATAATTCCTTCTTTTTCATAATAGAAGATTGTATGTTTTGAAATTCCTAATTCCTTTTCTAATTCGTGTGTTTTCATATATAACACCCCTTCCTTAACTTTATCTAACACTATAGAGTAGCTTTATAGTCAAGGCTTTTTATCAAATTTTGAATGAATTGTAAGAAATCCCGGTTGATATTTATTTTCTTGAACATAAATCCAATGATTTTTTAAATAGCCATTAATAACTTCTAAAATCTTATCTGTAGGATAACTTTTCCCTTCTTGTCTAAGTTCTAAACCACAACATGTACATCCACCTACACCATGAATTGAATATTCTATATTATTTTCTTTAAGTAACTGATTGATTTCTAGAATCATTTTAAAATTAACAACATTATTCATAGTCATCTCTCCTTTACTTTATTATAAACAAAAAGGAAGAACGAATCTTCCTTTATAAACACATTTTATAAATATTCAAACAATCTTCTTGACTTAATGATCGATAAGCTCTAGGTAATGCATCTTGACCATAGCAAGCTTTTACTTTCAACTCATCAAATTTTTCATCATTAATTCCTACTTCACTTAATGATGTAGGTAAATGAAGTTCATCTTTAATAAAGCTTTGTAAAGCAACAATACCTGCTTTTGCATTTTCTAAAGTATTTCCATTATCTTTAACGCCCATAACATTTAAAGCAAATCTTGAAAAATCATCCACTACGGTTTCATCTTTATTTAATAAATAAGTCATCCATTTAGGAGTAATGATTGCAAGAGCTAAACCATGAGTCATATCATAAGTTGATGAGAATTGTTCAAGCGCATGAAGTTGAGCTTGTGTTTTATATCCTGATGTACAGAAACTATTTAAAGCCCATGAAGCAGCCCATAACATTGTTGCTCTCGCTGAATAGTTTTCTGGTTCTTTCACCGCGATTGGTAATTGTTGGCGAACTGTTCTTAATAATGTTTCTACAACATTGAATTGTAACGGATATTTATCGCTATTTACAAAATAGTTCATATCGAATAAGTGAGCCATGATATCAAATCCACCACAAGCTGTTTGTTTAGGTGAAACACTAAATGTATTAGTAGGATCTAAGAAAGATGCTCTTGGTCTTAAGATATCTCCATTGATTCCACTTTTAACACCTTTTTCTACATTAGCAATCACACATGATTTATCCATTTCACTTCCTGTTGAAGCAATTGTAGGCATAGCAAGTACAGGTAAAGCATCATGCCAAGCTACTTTCTTTTCTAATAAATCCCAAATATTATCAGTATCAGCAAGAGTTAAAGCAGCAATCGCTTTAGAAGCATCAATAGTTGATCCTCCTCCAATTCCTAAAACGGCTGTAATATTGTTTTCTTTACAGATTTTTGCACCTTTATTGACAGTTGTATGTCTTGGATTTGGTTCCACACCTGCAAGTTCATAAACTTCAATATTATTTTCTTTTAATTCTTTCTTGACTTTATCATAAAGTCCTATTTTTTTAATAGAACCTCCTCCATAAACAACAAGTACACTTTTACCATATTTTAATACTTCTTCATGTAAATGACCTAATTGGTCTTTACCAAAATAAACTTTTGTTGTGTTTTGAAATTGAAAATCGTTCATTTTATTTTCCTCCTTCTGGTTTTAAAGGCCCATAGTAATAAGAAGATGTTGCTCCACCATCCATTAAAAATGTTGACCCTGTAATAAATGCACCTTTATCACTCATTAATAATTCAGCTACATTTGCAACTTCATCTGCAGTTCCTGGTCTACCTGCTGGACATTTTGCGAACATATTTTTATAGAAATCTCCCCTTGGTCCATTAAATTCATCAATAGCAAGCGGTGTTACAATAATACCTGGGGCAATAGCGTTGATTCTTGCACCACGTTGTCCCCATTTAACAGATTCAGCCATCACACGTTTTTCATTACATCGTTTTGCTAATTGATAAGCATGCAATGTATCTTTAATATTTTCTGGTTGTAAGATTTCCAAGTCTAATAATTCTTCAGTTTGTGTACATGCAAGTTGTTCATCTTCTAAAGCTGTAAGTTGTTCCATACGCCAACCTGATTGACTTGAAATTGTTACACCAACGCCACCTTCTTCAATAACTTTTCCTACTTCTTCCAATAAAACAGCAGTTCCATAAAGATCTACTTTTAAAATCGCTTCAATTGGTGCTTGTGAAGGTGAAACCCCAGCGCCATTGACAAGCATTTTAATGGGTCCATAATTTTTAGCCATATCAATCATTTTTAAAATATCTTGTCTACTTGATAAATCCATTTCTATAACTTCAACATCAAATCCTGCATCCACCATTGTCTTTTGAATATTTTTAGCGTTTTCAATATTTTTATCACCTAGAATAATTTTCTTACCAGCACCCATTCTTCTAGCAATAGCCATACTAATTTGACCAGCACCAACAACAATCATAACTTCTTTCATTATTCTTTACTTGCCTTTTCTATACAATCAATTGCATTTAAACTTCTTGGATATCCCACAAAAGGAATATTTTGAGAAACAACTTTAATTAAGAAATCTTGATCATTTCCTAAACGAATATTAGCTTTTGCATGGGCAATCGCTTGTGGTTCACATCCACCTTGTGCATATAGGAAACAAAAAGTAATCATTTCTCTTTGTTTATAATCTAAACCACCTCTTGTATAGTAATCACCAAAACAGTTATCAGTTAACCATTTACGAATATGCACTGTTTTAGGATCACCACTTGTCGCATATCCTTTCATGCCTTCACCAAAGATAGCTACTTGAGCTTGTTCTCCTTTTTCTAAACGATTTGGATTTGCATCATTTTGATTTTCTAAAGGAAGCTTTAAACCTAAAGTATCTTCAATAAAACTATTCACTGCTTTCAAGAAAGGAAAAACTCTTCCAATTCCTAAATAAGCTACCGCTTGATAAACAATTTCTTTCATTTCTACAGGAGTAACTCCAAAATTATAAGCTGCTTTCAACATTCCTTTGAATTCATCAATCCCTTGACATCCTAGTAAAACTGCAAGAATTGAAATAAATCTTGTTTTATCATCTAAATCATCTTGATTAACCACTTCATCAAAAGCGAAGTTATCAAAAACTTCAATAAATTCAGGATCTGTTCTTAAAAAATCTGAAACATATCCTGGAAACATTTTTTCATGGTAATTTTTAGCGTTATCTGTCATTTTATTTTCCTCCTAACCATCTTTCTAATTGTTGTCTACATCCATCTACATGACTTCCATGAATACTTAATCCTTTATGAACGATACTGTTTGGACAAAGTTTTTTAAGATCACTTTCACTTCTACCCATACCGCTTCCTTCATGTGAACAAATAGGATAGATATGTTTATTTGTAAAGTCATAGCTTTCTAAGAATGTCATAACAATCGTTGGCATTGTTGACCACCAGTTTGGATATCCTAAATAAATTGTATCGTATTCATCAATGCTTTCTAATGGATCTAATATTTGTGGACAGGCATTATTTTTAAGTTCTTCACTTGCACGTGATGTACATTCATGATAATCAAATGGATACGCATCGACTTCTTTGATTTCATAGATATCTGCATAATTCATTGTAGATAATGTTTCTGCAATAACTTTTACATTTCCTTTTTCTAAATTAACAATATTTCCCGAGAAATAATTTTCTTTATTATGCGAAAAATAAACAATTAAACTCTTACTCATTGATCTTTATCTCCTTTGCCATGTTATATGCTTTTTCTAGTGCATATGTTTTTTCAATATCATCTTTATTTCCTGTTTGAAAACCTAAAACATAATCAACAAAGCGATTTCCTCCAACTCTTAAACAATCAATATACTTTTGGAAAGTATCTTTGATAATTCTAAAATAACTTTCTTCAGGAGCTAATCCTGTTGTAAGTAAATAGAAATCTTTATCATGAATTGTTTTTTCAATCGCAAATGTACGATCAATTAATAACTTCATTGAACCATTAAATGTGTAAAAATACACCGGTGAAGCAAAGACGATTACTTTTACTTCTAACATCTTTGAATAGATTGCTTGCATGTCATCTTTTTGTACACATTGTTTTGTTTTTTGACAGACATTACATTGAAGACAATCTGCTATCGGCTTACCTCCAAGCTGAATAACCTCTGTTTCCACTTCTTCTGAATGAAATACCTTTATCATTTCTTCTAAAGCGGTCATTGTTGTTCCTTGCAGATGACTGCTTCCATTAACAAGCATTACTTTCATTTAATCTAATCTCCGTTGATTTCTACTATCTTTTTCTTCAAGCGTTTTCTTATATTTTTTTGTTATAAGTGTTTCTAACAAAATTCCGCTCTGAATATCTTTCAGTATACGAGTTTCATATCCTATTGCACGTTTCTCAGCAATTTTATAAAAATCTTCATATTCTGTTTTAGGAGCAAGGGTTTGAACTGTTGCAAACAGTTTTTTGCAGATATCATTCATTTCAGAAACATCAGGCATTCAAAG
>ERZ825137.1208-NODE-1208-length-34044-cov-6.882609_pt1 | contig 34044 bp, 39 predicted proteins | sample MGYA00519873_ERZ825137 | MGnify/ENA primary metagenome ERZ825137 (study PRJEB31778, sample SAMEA3449190) | human gut metagenome | biome: human gut; feature: human-associated habitat; material: faeces | place: United Kingdom | collected 2010/2012 ...
TTTCTGAAACACTCCTTAATTTTTTGATAAAATTTTATGTTTATGGAAATAGTTTAACTAGAAATGGCTTTGTATTGCACGTTATATTGAAACATTTTCGTATCAATAGTCTAGTGATTCGGCAATAGAAAAGTCGCATGAACACTAAAGTTTTTGTGCTTGTGTGATTTTTATTTTTCATATAAATTATAAGGTATCTAACGGATGTCTAACATTTTATTATTTGAACGATCGTATTAGACATATCACTTGCTAAATTTTTCCTCTATCCTGAGTTATATGAGTATAAATGCCCCCTGTGGTTTCAATATCTGCATGGCCTAACCATTCTTGTATATCTTTAAGGTTCCAACCTTTATCGTAAAGAATACTAGCACAGCTATGTCTCAAATCATGGAATCGCATTTTTATAAAATGATTTTTCTGCAAATGCTTTTGAAATGCCTTAGTTACGTAATTTGGATCATAGGGTTTTCCAGTTTCCCAAGTGAAAATATAATCACTTTTTATATACTCATCCCCAAAGAGTTTTTTGTTTTTTTACTGGTCACTTCTTACTTTTAATAAAACTTCTTTCACTTTGGGTAATAGCTCAAATTTACGTTTCCCTGCGTTGCTCTTTGTTTTATCCTTTGAAACTACTGTTAAGTTTCTTACAACTGTGTGGCATATGGATATTTCGTTCTTTTGAAAATCTATGGCATTCCACTTTAGCCCTAAAACCTCGCTTCTTCTTAAACCATAGTATAGTGTAACGTAAATCAAGGATTGAAGACGATGCCCATAGAACATTTTAAGCAATTGATTTGATTGGTCTACATTTAGAAATATCTATTCTGTTGTTCATTACGTTTTGGTAGCGGAACATGTGCTGCAGGGTTTTTATCAATTAATTTCTCAATGAGTGCACTATTCAACGCATTTTTTATCACAATACTATGTTCTTTTATTGATTTATTTGATAGCCCTCCCGCTTTTCCGTAACACCGACCATGGCTAAACTTGTAATTGTAGTAATCAACTATATGTTTAGGTTTTAGATCTTTAATGTTTAGATTTAAAGGTTCGAAGTATGGAATTAAATGTTTTATTGTCGAGTTATAATACCCATCCCATGTGGTCTTTTCAACTTTATTTATCTTTTTTCCTTTCAAGCCAAATTTTCAAATAATTAGTAAATTTAACATCTTCATTTTTTAGTGATAGATCAACTTCATAATATTTATAAATTAAATCATTTAGCATTTTTTCTGCTTTTCTTTTATTACCCTTGACTGGTAAGTTTGTGCTAATCCATTTTTGTTTCCTTTTTCCCTCCTTATCTTTATAATTTAATACACATTGATATATACCTCTTTTTTCTTGTAGGATACCTGCCATTTTTTACCTCATATAATAAGTGATGTTAGACAAGTAACTTACTATTGACATATATATTATACCATAGTAAATTACCTTTTTAAATGCACATTTCGACATTGTTCAATAAATATTTAAGGCGGAAAACCTTTGGTATTTTATATTGTTTGCCTATTTTATGCTTTGGATTTTTTTATTCTTTAATAAAAAATAAGTTGTGTTCTTGCCTACTTTTAAAATCTCCATTATGTCACTAGAACTCAGTACATCTGGATAGCTTTTATGATGGCATCCCTTATTTTTCTCGCTCAGATTCATATATCGTAAGTGCCACAGAAACGATCGCAGCTGTCTCCGTTCTAAGAATTCTCTTTCCTAGTGAACATATCTTGCCGCCCAATTTTGTTACTTCCTCCACTTCAAAAGCTTCAAATCCGCCTTCTGGCCCTACAAAAACTGAAACTGATTGTGATTTACTTTTTAAAATATCTGTCAAAACTTGCCCATTATCTTCATAAAAAAGTATAATTTTATCGCAATTTTTCGCAAAAACTACCGCATCTTTAAAACTTAGCGCCGGAAAAATTTTCGGAATACAACCTCTGCCGGACTGTTTGGCAGCTTCTAACGCTATTTTTTGCCAACGTTGAATTTTCTTTTCCAAAGACTTTCCATCTGGTCTAGATACACACCGGCTAGTAAATACTGGTACAATCGCAGTTACTCCAACTTCTACCGCTTTTTGTACAATCAAGTCCATTTTATCACCTTTTGGAATTCCTTGGAAAAGTGTAACCTTAAAATGTGGTTCTGATTCGCACTTCTGAGTTTTTACAAGCTTAACTTGTACCGAATTTTTATCGAAGTTTGTTATTTTGCAATGATAGTCCACCTCATCGTGGCACAAAATCAACATTTCATCACGCTTCATGCGTAATGATTTCATAATATGACCCGCATCCTCACCGGTAATTTCAAAAAAATCCACAACAGGTTTATCAACAAAAAAACGTGGCATAATCATCATTCCAATCATAAAATCATCGTAAACAACTTAATTTTATGATATATTTCTTCAAGAATCAACCACTTCTAATTCTTTAACTAAGTAGATAGCCTTTTCATTTTTTAAATTTCCCTTGCTTCGGTTCAAAATTTTATTGCGAACCTTTATCAAACGAATACGATTATACCTTTGAATGCAAATGTATGGAAAATTTATCAATAGCACCAATAAAGAGAATATCAATCCCGTTACAAACTTATTTACAAATACTAGTAAAATCGCTACCCACATACAATTTCTGTGTGCCCATTCAGCTCGACAAGTTTCCAAAATAAACCTGTTTATATAATCTAATGACATATTGTTTAGATTTTTTTTAGAGAAGCCTTTTTTAGATACATATTGTGGCAAAATATCCTTCCAAGCCTTAATATCAAGCCTTTTATTATACCAGGCTCCATTATCCTCCCAGTATTTTATTTCGTACATATACTTTTTGTAATCAAAATGGCTTTCGTTTAAAATTCTACAAGCACAAAATATAATAAAATCCCAAACCAGAATAAACACTATATTAAGTGCAATTATTTCAAACAAATTCTTATTTATCATCATTTTCGTGCACCTCTTTTCTTAAAATTGCCGTATAATAAGCTATTTTTCCCTGAAAAAACATTAAAATATCGTTCTTTTATAAAAAATTATAAGTAACAATTTGACATATTGCAATATCAAATTTACAATATAACTATACTTTTTTTGGAGGTTTAAAATGAATTTCAAAAAATCATCGGGCTCTTTTAACATAAATTTGATTGCTCGTGAACTCATTGATTTGTTAAATGAAAAAAATTTAAAAATAGCCACTGCAGAAAGTTGTACTGGTGGCTTAATCTCTAAGCTTATAACCGATATTCCCGGCGCTTCTCATGTTTTTGAATGCGGAATTTGCGCTTATTCTAATCCCATAAAAGAAAAATTGCTTTCGGTTTCTAGTCGCACTTTAGACCTTCACACCGCGGTTTCTAAAGAAACTGCTATGGAAATGGCTGCAAATGTTCGAAAACTCGCAAATGCCGACATAGGCCTATCTACCACAGGATATGCCGGCCCAAAATCATCAGATCTTGACGAAAGTGTCGGTTTGGTCTACATCGGGCTCTCTAACATGACAAAAACTACTTATGTCAGACTGAATTTAACCAAAGAAAAGCCATATGAACGCGATTATATCCGGATTTATTCCGCTTACAATGCTTTAGCCGCCACCTTAAATTTAATAAAAACCGGAGTGATTAAATGAAGCGTTCTGCCGGAATTTTGTTGCATATTTCATCTTTACCCAGCCCATATGGAATCGGTACACTCGGTAAAGCTGCTTTTGATTTTGTCGACTTTCTAGAGGATGCCGGTCAGTCTTATTGGCAAGTTTTGCCTATTGGGCCTACCGGTTACGGAGACTCGCCTTATCAATCTTTTTCTGTACACGCCGGGAATCCCTATTTCATCGACCTCACGTCACTTTGCAACGATGGACTATTAGAACGTCAAAAGTGCGATGAAGTCGACTGGGGTGCGGATTCTCACTATATCGACTTTAAAAAAATTTATAACAATAGATTTAAAATTTTAAAAGAAGCCTTTATTAACTTTTCTAAAACAGAAAATAATCAGTTTAAAAAATTTGTAACAAATAATAATTTTTGGTTAAAAGATTATTCTTTGTATATGGCTGTAAAATCTTATTTTAATATGTTTCCATGGTACGAATGGCCTGACAATGCGATCCGTAATAGGCATAAAAGTGCCGTAAAAAAATACTCTGAACTTTTGGCATGCGAAATAAAATTTCACAAATTTTTGCAATATTTATTTTATCTTCAATGGGAAAAATTAAAATTATACGCAAATTCTCACAATATAAAAATAATCGGCGACATTCCAATTTACGTTGGCCTAGATAGCGCTGACACATGGGCTCACCCTGAAATTTTCTGGCTTGATAAAGACAGAAAACCCGTAAAGGTTGCTGGTTGTCCTCCAGACGGTTTCTCTGCAGAAGGTCAGCTTTGGGGAAACCCTCTTTACAATTGGAGAATTTTGAGGGAACACGGCTACAGTTGGTGGATTGACCGGATAAAAACTGCCAATAAACTTTTTGATGTTACTAGAATAGACCATTTTCGCGGTTTTGACTCTTATTATGCTATAAATTATTTAGAAAAAAATGCCATCAATGGCGAGTGGCTGCCTGGACCCGGCATAGATTTATTCAAAAAAATAAAAAAAAAATTAGGCAGTATTGACATCATTGCTGAAGATTTAGGCTTTTTAACGCCTGCTGTAAAAAAACTTTTAAACGATACCGGATTTCCCGGCATGAAAATTCTTCAATTTGCATTTGACCCTAGGGAAGAAAGCGATTATTTACCTCACAATTACACCCAAAACAGCGTGGTTTACACTGGCACGCATGACAATGATACTATGGTGGGTTGGATTAAAAATTGCCAAAAAGAAATTGTTGATTACGCAAAAGAATATGGCAACTTATCTGAAAAAGAAGGCTATAATTGGGGATTCATACGACTTTGTTATTCCAGTATTAGTAAAACAGCAATCATTCCCATACAAGATTTTTTAGGCTTAGACTCATCTGCACGAATGAATATACCTTCTACATTGGGAGGCAACTGGACTTGGCGTGCCGATTCTGAGAATTTTTCACAAAAATTGTCTTTCAAAATAAGGCATATTACCGAACTTTATGGAAGGATTTAAGATTTAAAAATGAATTTAGATTTGTTAAAAAATTTAAAAATTACAGCTAAAAATATGTATTTAAAGGAGATTTCTCAACTTTCTGACACAGAATTACATAATGTTATTTCAAAGGTCATCATGGGAAAAATTTCTGAAAATTGGCATAAAGCTCAAGCTGCACAGCTTCAAAAAAAACAAGCATTTTATTTTTCCGCGGAGTTTTTAATGGGACGTTTAGTACAAAATAATCTATTGGCACTAGGTTTAACTGACAAAATAAAATTCTGTTTAAAGACTTTGGGCATTAATTTGAATAAAATGGAATGCATTGAAGACATGGCTCTTGGAAACGGCGGTTTAGGACGCCTTGCTGCATGTTTTTTAGATTCTGCAGCCACTCACAAAATTCCACTTAATGGATATGGCATTCGTTATCAATATGGTCTATTCAAACAGAGTTTCGTCGACGGTAAACAAGTTGAAACTTCTGATAATTGGAAGACGTTTGGAGATCCTTGGTCAATTAAATCTGAAAATGATTCTGTTTTTGTTGAATTTGCCGATTTAACTGTAAAAGCTGTACCATACGACGTTCCAATAATTGGTTATAAATCTAATAATATCAACACTTTAAGACTTTGGCAAAGTGAACCAATTAATGAATTTAATTTTAAACTCTTTAATGAACAAAAATATGCTCAAGCCGCAGACGAAACTCGCAGGGCCCACGATATCTGTAAAATTCTTTACCCAAACGATTCTACAGATGAAGGTAAAAAATTACGTTTACGTCAACAATATTTCTTTTGTAGCGCCTCTTTGCAAGATATTTTGAAAAAATTCAAATCTATTCATGGCAATAAATACAATGAATTGCCAAATTTTTGTGCAATTCAACTCAATGATACTCATCCTGTAATTTCTATTCCGGAATTAATCCGACTTTTGTTGCATAAAGGAGTCAGCTTTGAAGCAGCTCTTAGCATATCTCAAAAAATATTTTTCTACACAAACCATACTGTTATGTCAGAGGCATTAGAGACTTGGGATACCGCATTAATAAGCGAAATTCTTCCTGAAATTTTTTCGGTAATTCTTAAAATAAATGAAAAGTTAATAAACGAGTTAAAATTAAATACAAATAGTAATATTTCGGACAATTTGTTAATAATCCAAGATAAAAAAATTCATATGGCAAGATTAGCTTTCTATATTTCGAAGTATACAAACGGCGTTGCCAAGATTCACACTGATATTTTGAAAACTCAAATCTTTAAAGATTTAAACTTACATTTTCCTCATAAAATAAAAAATATAACTAACGGTATAACGCCTCGAAGGTGGCTGGCACTTTCTAATCCCGAACTTTCTGCGCTTATCAGCAGTCTTATCTCCGATAACTGGATTACAGACCTAACTAAACTGGAAAAACTAAAAAAATTTTGTAGTGAACCTTCGATAATCAAAAAATTTAATTCTATAAAAGAAATAAAAAAACAACAATTATGTGATTATATCAAGGAAAAAGAAGGCGAATTTTTAAGGCCTGATTTTATTTTCGACGTTCAAATTAAACGTATGCATGAATACAAACGCCAGTTATTAAATGCTTTTTCTATATTAGAAATTTATTTTAGAATTAAAGACGGTGAACTACAAGATTTTTACCCCACGGCTTTCATTTTTGGAGGTAAAGCCGCACCAGGTTACACGCGGGCCAAGAGCATTATTAAATATATTAATGAAATAAAAAATCTTATCAACAATGACCCTGATGTCAACAATAAAATGAAGGTAATTTTTGTGTCAAATTATGACGTTTCATATGCTGAAAAAATTATTCCTGCTGCTGACATTTCAGAGCAAATTTCTACCGCGGGAACTGAAGCTTCCGGCACCGGAAATATGAAACTTATGCTGAACGGAGCCGTTACTTTGGGGACTTTTGACGGTGCTAACATCGAAATTGTTAAACAGGCGGGATTGGAAAACAATTACATTTTTGGTGCAACGGTAGATGAAATCAATATTCTAAAAAATAATTATAACCCACAAGAAATTTATGATAAAAATCTTCAAATTAGGCGCATCTTAAACACTTTAGTCGATGGTACTTTCGACTCCGGTTCGCCCAATAACACTGATTTTCAAGAATTATTCGATTCCATTTTAAAAGGCGCTTCTTGGCATGCCCCAGATGCTTACTTTCTTTTACAAGACTTGCCTGATTATGTTAAAACCAAAATTAAAGCTATCAATGATTACAAAAATCGTTTTAAATTTGGTCAAATGTGTTTAAAAAATGTCGCTTCTGCTGGATTTTTTTCTAGCGACAGAGCCATCAAAGAATATGCTGAAAATATTTGGAAGATTTAAAATTTTACTACATTTTTATAATTTAGATGCTGCATAAGGTGATCTAGGTATAGGATTCATATTTTCAATTTTGGGCAAAAGTGGTGTATTTCCATATGCAGAAGAAGACGCTGCTTGAACTGCTCTTTTTACGTTATTAGGTCTAACACACGCAAAAAGTAAATTTACAGTAGCATTAATATTATTAAGGTTTGTTTTAATTGGATCCTCTATAGAACGTGGAACTGAAGGTAAAGTAGCCTGATGAATTACGTAATTAATATTTTTAACGGCCATACGCGTTATTTCATAATCGATTAAATCTCCGTTGATAGATTCTATTTCGTTTAAATATTTGTTTAGGTTTTCTTTCTTCCCTGTAGACAAATTATCTATTACTCTAACTTGCTCACCATTTTCCACTAACTTAGCCAACTATGTTAGATCCAATAAAACCTGCTCCGCCTGTCACTAAGTATCTCAATTTATTATAACCCCCAATACGTTAGTCCTAGATCTTTGGCTTTTTTAGAATTAAAAAATTCCTTCATATCAATAAGAATACAATCTTTATTTTTTATTTTGATGTCTTCTAACACTATTCTTCTAAATTCTTTATGAGCCACTGCTAAAATGATTGCATCAAAGTTTTTGCTAAATTTTCAACTTTTGAATTTCTAAAATCATTTACATTCTCTTTAAAGCAATGGCCTAATATCAGTATTTTACACTCTTTGATATGTTTACCTTGTTTATTTAAAATGCTACACGTTTTATCAGCAATATATGAAGCCATATTTTCATTTATATTTCTGCTCGTTTTTATTAATTTTGGAGAAAAATTATAACCTTTAGCTTTATCAATTAAATAATAAGGATCTATTTCTATACAATGTCCCCCAACTAATCCAGGTTTAAAATTTATAAAGTTCCACTTAGTTTTAGCCGCTTTTAAAACATCCCTTGAAGCTATCCCCATTTTATTTAATAAAATTGTAATTTCATTGATAAACGCTATATTAACATCTCGTTGAGTGTTTTCAACAATTTTGGACGCTTCTGCAATTTTTATGCTCTTAGCTTTATAAACTTTTTTTACAATTAATGAATATAATTTATAAATTTCATTTAAAGAGTTTTTATCTATAGAAGATACAACTTTTGTAATATTATTTAGTTTGTGATATTTATCCTCCGTATTTATTCTTTCGGGAGAATATCCGATTTTAAAATTTTGTTTGCATTTAAGATTTGAATATTTCTGTAAAATAGGAACACATATTTCTTCAGTAAGACCAGGAAAAATTGTAGATTCATAGATTACATAATCGCCCTTATTTAAAAATTTTCCAACTAATTTGCTAGCCTCTATTATCATATTCAAATTTGGTTTTCTATTTTTATGTATTGGAGTTGGTACAGCGATTATATAACATATAGCGTTTCGTAAATATTTTTTCATTAGTAAATAAAATATTTTTACATGTTTTATTAAAGTAAACTATTTTATCTTTATTTATGTCAAAAGCAATAGCTAATAGGAGCCAAACGTAATCTGAACCAATTATTGTTAAACAGCTTATCGGATGACAGCTCAAGTACCGAAGCAACATTTAACATAGGCCAATATAATTCGCAAATTCACTCTATTGAGTCATGGAAAAAAATTCAAACCTCAGTCTCTGCAACTCCCATGAATTGTGGCGGCACGGGTGCAACCACAAAAACTTGCACGATAAATTCAAAGGCTTTAATTTCTGATATAGAATACGGCAAATGCACCAACTGAAGGCTTTCGTCACAGTCTGATTGTCAATAAATCGGATAATGGGAACTGTGTCCAGCAAATTGCTATAAAAGAATCAAGTTATGAAGTATATGTACTGAAGACATCAATGTTTTTATTTACACAAAGTTTATAAATACGAAGTATAACAAGAATTTGAATGTTGATTCGGCGTATGCATATATAAAAAGTTTATCGATATTTGAAGATGCGATTGACATTTGAGCTTTGTAAATGAATGAACCCCAAAAGGCAACAAACCTGTGTTTTTAGATGTTTGTAGAAGGAGGAGATATGTTGAAGAAAGTATTTATCGGAGTAGGCCGCGGAGACACAAATTCAGGAGCGGTCGGGCTATTTGGTTGAAAAAGATGTTAACTTAGTGGAACCTTTAGCTTGCAAAGATTTTTTAGAAACGCACGGTATTGAGGTTTTGATGTCACGGGCAATAGATGAAAATGACCCGGTAACTGATGAAATCAACGAATGCAACGCCTTTGAGCCGGATTTAGCAATAGATGTGCACAATAGTGCGACACGTTCCTAACTGAAAAGGTTAGGCACTAAAACAAGAACGTAAAGTTAGTTTTAGTAGAACTGATAATCCGATGAGTGGAATGAGGGAGTAACGCCCTGAAACGCTCACACTGATACTCCGACTGGCTCTGCCGAGAAGGCAGATGTTCAGAAGCTCGGTGAAGTCGGCAGAGAGTGACCGTAAGTTGTGATAAAATAACACGAAAGTTGTCTGGAGGCAGATGGCGTCACCTATATGCCGGGTGTCTAAAAAGTATTTATGGAGAGAATGAGGTAAAACTCTGACGAACATGCGAATGTACGGGTCTAAGGCATGAATATGTAGAAATGCATATACCTGCAAAAGCGGGTGCTAGTGAGGATAAGTAAAAATTGTTGTTATGAAAATCCTTGCTCCATTACAGGTGGAGGCAAGCTAGCAGGCTCATAGTGTGCTCCTAAGGATATATGTAAAGATAGGATTATCGGAACGTGGGAAGCTATGCAACGCAGAGATGTGGAGGCGACGAAGAAAATAAGCGTCCAGTGCATAGTGAAAGCGATGGCACGACCTGAGAAATTTCTGTAATGGAAATGGAGGAACAGCCATTAGTCAAACTTAAGGAAAAGAAAAAAGGGTAAATAACACAGCTTCGAGTAAGACAAAGAAAATCTGAACGTGACAGGGGATGATGCCTGTGTTCGTTTCGAGAAAGCAGAAGAAAATAAAACACAAAAAACTGCGACACAATGAATATTATAACCTGCAGGAAACTTTCGATACGCTGTATGCGAAGAGCAAAGTCGGAGAAGTTTTTAATAATCTAATGGAAATAATTTCGTCTGAAGAAAATATAAAACTAGCATACAGAAATATAAAGAGGAATACAGGAAGTAAAACAAGTGGCGTGGATAAACTAACGATCAAAGATATTGAGAGCATAGCCAGTGATGACTATGTAAAAATTGTGCAAAAAAAGATGTCTTGGTACAAACCGAGAGTAGTGAGACGAGTTGAAATTCCGAAACCAAATGGGAAAATGAGACCACTTGGTATACCGGCGATTTGGGATAGAATCGTGCAGCAATGCATCCTGCAGGTTTTAGAGCCAATCTGCGAAGCAAAATTCTACAGAAGCAGTTATGGGTTTAGACCAAACAAATCAGCAGAGAACGCGATAGCAGATTGCTATAAAAAGATCCAGCGGCAAAAAATCCATTTTGTGGTGGATATCGATATAAAGGGATTCTTTGATAATGTGAACCATACAAAATTAATAAAACAAATGTGGCACATGGGGATCCGCGACAAAAAGCTGATTTGTATAATCAAAGAAATGCTAAAAGTTCCGATTATTATGCCAAATGGCGAGAAAATCTGGCCAACGAAAGGAACACCACAAGGGGGAATTCTATCGCCGCTTCTATCAAATATCGTGCTAAATGAACTCGATTGGTGGATAGCATCACAGTGGGAAAATATCCTTACCAAACATCGGTATGCTCCGAAAATAAACTATAACGGCAGTTTAGATCAAGGCTCCAAGTATCGTATGTTAAAGAAAACGCACTTGAAAGAGATGTGGATAGTGAGATACGCTGACGACTTCAAAATATTCTGCCGGAAAAGAAGTGATGCCGATAAAATATTTATTGCTGTGAAACAATGGCTAAGAGATCGTTTGAAATTAGAGATAAGCGAAGAAAAATCGAAAGTGGTAAATTTAAAACGGAATTATTCAGAATTTCTAGGGATAAAATTAAAGATTGTCAAGAAAGGTAGAAAATATGTCATAAGGTCACACATGTGTGACAAAGCGATGAAGCGAACTGTGAAAAATCTGAAAAATCAGATCAAAGAAATCCAATCTCCCGGAAATGAAAAGGAAGAATGGAGAGCTATAACACAGTACAACTCGATGGTTATTGGAATTCATAACTATTATAGAATGGCAACAAATATTAGCCTAGATATGACAAAAATATCCCGAAATATAGACACTGTGGTAAAAAATCGACTGAGAGAACGAGCTAAGAAATCTGGGAGTTTGGAGAAATATCAGTATATAAGAAGCCGATATGGGAGAAGCCGACAAATGCGTTTTGTAAATGGAATTCCCCTATGTCCAGTTGGTTATATTCAAACTAAAGCTCCAATGTTTCAAAAACGCAAGGTTAACAAATATACTGTGGAAGGCCGGGAGGAAATTCACAAGAAACTAGGGATAAACATGTCAATTTTCCATGAACTCATGGAACAAAACGAGTCCCTAGGAAGTGTGGAGTACATGGACAACAGGATATCGCTTTACGTTGCGCAAAATGGAAAATGTGCAGTGACCGAAAAGGTACTGAATATCGATGATATTAATTGTCATCATAGATTGCCTCGAGAGTTAGGCGGTGGAGATAATTATTCTAATCTGATCATCATGTGTAAAGAAGTGCATATCTTGATTCATGCAACAGAAAAAGCCACTATAGCGTACTATTTGGAACATTTGAAACTCGATAAATCTCAGTTATCAAAAATTAATAGACTCAGAAAATTAGCACAATTAGAAAAAATTTAGATTTCAGAAAAATCTGCGATTTCAAACGTGTAAATTTACTTTATTTTTATAAAACTTAAATTTGATGGAACGCCGTGTGCGGTGAAAGTCGCATGCATGGTGTGAAGCGGGGGAAAATCCGGAGATTGTCTCAAAGGATTACCTATCGCTATATTCAGGGCGCGGCGACGGTTTCGAGGTTTGCTACTTTTCAGGCGGTGACACAAGTAAATTCTTGCAGAGAATATTGAAGCAGAAGTTAAAGCGATTAAACAAAATTCCAGGGGCTGCAAAACTCGCATGAATTCTAGCGGGAGAGACTATTATGGCTTCATCAGAGAAACAAAATGCCCCGCGGTGATTTGCGAGGGATTTTTCGTCGATAACGAGACAGATGTTCAAATTGCGGATTCACTGGAAGAACAAAAAGCCTTTGGCACAGCCTATGCCAAAGGTATTTTAAGGACACTTGGAATTTCTATAAAAGAAAATTCATCGCAACCAGAATCAGATAAAAAAGCAAAATATTTTGTTCAAGTCGGAGCATATTCAAAGCGAGAAAACGCCGAAAATCAGCTTCAAAAAGCAAAAGACGCAGGTTTTACAGACGCATTTATAAAAGAAATTTAAACTATTGACAAGTAAAGAAAAGTTTGATAAAATAAAAACCATAGAAGGGCTTTTGTGAGAATTAGTCCTTGTTGATATTTATTATTAAAACTTTTGAATTAACGATTTCAACTTTTACCAGTTGAATCGTTTTTTCTTTATGTAGCTTCTTAAATAAATATCCCAAAAAGCTAATTAACTTATCCTTGATAATATCACCTCCAGGCCCCAAAATGTACTTCAACTGAGGGCAGGGGTATACTACAAGGACTAAAGCCCAACTATGGTGCCATTATTTTACCATAACTTTCTTTTTTCGTCAACGAAAAAGGGGCTTATTATGGAAAATAAAACATTTGAATTTGTAACTTTTGCAATCTTAATTGAAAGTTTGATAACTTACATAAGTCAATTTTTTATTCAAGAAAGTTTTTGTTGGCAAATGGCTTTGAGCTTAATTTTAGGAATAATTATCGCGGTAGCATATAAATTGGATTTGCCTGCGCATTTTAATTTAAAATCAGAAATCCCATACATTGGACGTATTTTAACTGGAATATTACTAAGTCGCGGAAGTAATTTCGTTTTCGATTTACTTGATAAATTTAGTTGCCTATTGAAAAATTTTTAAAATTGGTATAAAATTCATCTAAATAATATAAATTTTTACGGAGCAAAATTATGAGTACAAAAACAAAATCAGAATTGCAGGTAGTAACGGCTGCAAAAAATTTGTGCAGCTACGTATTGATTGCAACAAACAAATCACCTAAATGTTTTCGTTTTACGCTTGTTTCTCGCTTACAAAATCTTACATTGAATATAATAGAAAATATTTATAGGGCAAATGAAATCTTTGTGCAAAGCAAAAATTTACAAAATATGCAAAAGCGCTTGGAATTTCAGCATTCTGCACTAACTGATGTGAAAATTTTAGCATATATTTCTTTGTTAGCACGCGAACAGGGGTGCATTTTGCCCAAACAATACGAACAAATTTGTAAATTAGCTAGTGATTGCCAATATTTGCTTGGAGCCTGGATAAAAAGTGACAAAAAACATTTTTAATAAAAAATCTCCCGATATTTCTTTGATATCGGGAAAAATTGTTTTATTCATCAAACTTTTTCTTGTTAATTTTCGAGTTTAGCATTAAACCGAGCGCTAAAGTCATTATTAAGCCAAGCCCTGAAATTGTTAAATATGTAACTTCGTCGCCGGTTTTTGTTGATTCATCAGCTGTTTTTTCTTGCTGAACTGCCATTTCTTTCGCAATTTCGTCTAAATTACTTTTTTCTTCATCTGACAATTTGTCAAATTCTGCCTTTTCTTCGTCTGTCAACTTGTCGTAAATAAAGTACGGCGAAAAGTGCGACAAAGTCATTATTCCAAATTCGTCTTCGCCTTCGGGATAATCAGATGTCTCGTACCTTACTGGAATATTTTCATCTTCGCCCTGCGATATGTAAAATGCTGCCAAATCGTCTCTGTCCCAGTCGTCGCCGATCTGAACATACAAATCCACTTTTTCATCCAATTTTTCATACCGAGTTCCATCCGGCGCGATGACTCCGACCTTAAACAGCCAGCCATTGTCATCTTCGACCTCGGCTTTTGTGTTTGAGTCAATGTTTGCAAACGCCTCTGGATGGTCGTTTTCGTTGAGCCACTGAACATAAAATCGTGAGCCTTTTTTGAAAATTCCGGAAGTATTATCCAGTCCGTACCACGCTGCGGTATTTCGACCTAAATTCGAGTCATAAGACTCCTCTCTCAACCAAATTATTCCATTTTCGGTGACCTCAACACTTGTCATCCCTTCTGCATCGACATAGTGCGTAATTTCTTCGTGTTCTTCGGGTGTGCCCCAGCCTGATTTGTCAACTTTGATCGTGAACGTTCCCGGAGTAAACTCAATGTTATAATTCGGATTGTTATCGTTTGTCAGGGTTCCTTGCTTGATTTCGTAAGTCCCGACTTCGCTACCTGGAGCGCGCTCTAGCTGACCTTCTAATTTTTCTGTCCCGATTAATCCCTCAGCAGTGTAGGTTAATTCCGGATCATCGTTGCCAAAATATTTCCATTTATCCTCTGCCTTAACTGTGATTTTTTTGGGGTCTATGTCCGCTGTTGTTGCTTGTTTTGAACTTAATTGATAATTTTTTGCTTTGGCGGACTCTGTTAAAGAAATCGTTGCGGTTACAGTTTTTCCATTTCCTGCATTGGTATTGTCAAATGTAGCTGAATCTATTGTATAATCCACATTTTTTTCCAAAGTCTCTCCAGCTACCAAGCTGTCAAACTCAACCGTAACCGTTGCCTCACTATTTCCATCGTAGTCTTTGTTTTCAGCGGTAATTTGGGGCGTTATCGATTTTTTATCAATAATAAATGTGACCGGAGCGCTTGTTGCAGATTCATAATTGTCATTTGCGGCAACTTTTGCTCTAATTTTGTATGTCCCGGCGTTTGTTGGCATTCCATCCGTCCAGGTTGAACCACCGTCTGTGCTGTATTGGTAAGTAGGATTATTTTTCGGAAGTTCTAAATCGGTTCCTTCTAAGTTTTGATAGGTCACGGTGCCCGAATACACCGCTGGACTGCCGGTGTAAGTTGTGGGCTGCCCATCTTGCAGCGCCACGGTTGGATTTTCTTTGTAGTTACTTATAGATACGTTAAACTGTTTTGTTTCGACCGATTTTGCCTGATAAAGCGTCATAATTTCGCCGGTTGCAGAGATTTCTCCTTCATTAGCAGCAGTTTCGCGGCCGGCAATCCAGAACTCTAACGGTTGGCCATCTTTTGCGCCGAAATATATTTTCTGATTCGTTGGGTTGTCACCAACCAAATCCGTTGCATTATTAAGAGTTCCCCACGAGGTCTGCAAATCCGCTTTCATCGCGAAAACTCGCGCGTTTGTGATTGCGCCAGCTTCTGTTTTTGTTGTGCCAACAAATGTTACTGGCGTTGTAGCTTTTGCCAAACTTCCGGAGCCATCTTCCATCCACACTTTAATCGTGTAGCCGTCGAGAGAGCTCAAGCCCCAAGCCGAAACATTAATCGTTGCCGAACTTTGTCCAGCGGCAAGTTTCTGCGCGGCCACATAACTTGACGTGCCATTTATTAAATCATCAGCCTTAAACGCGTGAACCACGACATATTGGCCGGCGGCGCCACCTGAGTAACTCACTGTCAAAGTATTGCCACTCAAAGTTAGACTGTTTGCTGCGAATGAGTCCTTAGATGAAGTTTTCAGGTACATTCCGTAGTCCGGCAACTTTTTTTTAGACTTTTCTCCAAACGCGGCATAATCGCCACCTTCTTTGGAAGTCCCGTCGATTTCAATTTTTTTCGCGCCGCCTGCGGCGGCGATAGATGCGGCTGACGCCGCAGATGCAAAGATGACAGATTCCAGATGAATTTTACAAGCGGCAGCCGGGGAGGGGTTATCGAAGTTCACATCGGTGCTAAGGACACAGCGGCCGCGATCGGCGAGGAGCGCAATGTAGTCACGACCGTAGTAAGGCGAACGGAGCCAGGAGTAGATCGAATTGCTATAACTCCAGTAAGAAATTGGAATTATGCGGTCCTTGTCATTCGTTGTCGTTTGCGAATATTGGCTGTTCGCGCTTATATCTTTCGCACCCCAACTTATGATTTGGTTATTACTATAGTTTCCGCTGGGCAGCCAAAATCTATCGGTTGTCTCATACACCGCGGTCGCTTCTTCATTGCTATTTAAAACGTTCGTAGCGTATTTAAACGGCTGCACTAAGCCATATTCTGCGTTGCTAAACTGCGACGGATAGTTTGCAGCATTTGAGCCGCTATTTGTCGAGTTAATCGGCAATGTGTTGTTAGTTTTCTCCACATTGTTCAAATATGCACGCAAGTCGCTGCGGCCCCAGTGGTTGGCATACGCCGCTTCATAAAAAAATCCAGGGCCATCCGCATATGCGTTATTGTTTGGCACCGTCGCCAGCATCAAAGATAGGCTCACTGCCATGGACAGCAATTTTTGTGCCAGGTTGCTTTTAATTTTTTCTTTTGTGAAAATTTTACACATTTTATTTCCCTCCGTAAATTTTATTTTTAATTTTAATATAATTTCTTTATGCCTTATTTAAAATATAGGCATATTGATATTGTACTACAAACTTTTAAATTTGTAAACATATTTTTTATCCAAATTTTACAGTTGTTTTTGTCGAATTTTCTGGTATTCTCTCACTCAGGGATAAAATCGTTACAGCTTGATTTTTTGAATCTGGACTCCTGGCTCCGTTCGCCTAACTACAATAATGACAACAATGCGCTCAAAGCCAATCGCGGCAACTATGTCAATAACAACAATGTGAACAACAATAACCCCTCCCAGGCTGCCGATTTGCCTTAATGCCAGAAACGCGCTCCTAAGTAGGTGCCGTCCGTGCCAAGGCAAAGGGATTTTATTCCTGTTTGCCTTAAGACTTAAGATTTAAAATAGCTGGCAGACGAACACTTGTCGCAGATAAATTTGGACGCTTTTTGCTTTCAAATTTTTCCTTAGCCTTAACGCTAAGTCTGCGATTCTTCTTTTTTATGAGGTAAATTTTATGACTGACTACGAAAAAATTTGCGATTTTGAAAATTTATACAAAGCTCATAAACACGCCCGCTGTTGCAAACGCCACAAAAAAGACGTAATTTTATTCGAGATGAATTTAGCAGAAAATCTGTGGAATATTAAAAATTCGCTTGAAAATCACACTTACAAAGTGGCTGGGTACAATAAATTCATGATTTTTGACCCAAAACAGCGCGAAATTCAAGCTCTTTCTTATTACGACAGAATTGTTCAACATGTTTTGTGCGACGAAGTTTTAACCCCATTTTTTGATAAACGGCTTATTTACGATAACTGTGCCTGTAGAATTGGCAAAGGAACTCATTTTGCTTTAAAGCGTTTAACACAGTTTTTTCGGAAACATTATAAAAAATACGGTGCAAACGGGTATATCTTAAAATGCGATGTTAGAAAATATTTTTCAAGTATTCACCACGAAGTACTCAAAAATCAGCTACAAAAAGTAATTCCGGACAAGGATATTTTAAATCTACTTATTCACATCATCGATAGTTTCGAGCATTCTCCAAATCGTGGTTTGCCCATGGGAAACCAGACCAGTCAACTTTTCGCACTTTATTATCTTGACCCACTCGACCGGTTTATTAAAGAAGAATTGAGAATAAAACATTATGTTCGTTACATGGACGATTTAGTTCTGCTTTCCGACGACAAAGAATATTTGAAAGATTGTTTAAAGAATATGCAAAGCCTTGTTAATAATCAATTAAAATTGGCATTCAATAACAAAACTCAAATTTTTCCCATAAAAAACGGTGTGGATTTTTTAGGTTTTCATTTTTATTTAACAGACTCTGGGAAAATTATCAAAAAATTGCGTTGTTCGTCTAAAATTCGATTCAAAAACCGGCTTAAAAAGCTTCAGTATGGATATAAAACTGGCAGAGTTCAATTAGATGATATCAATATGTCTCTTGCTAGTTACTATGGGCATTTAAAGCATGGAAATACTTATAAATTAAGAACTTCTGTTTTTTCTAAAACCAAATTCTTCAAATTGACCAACAAGTAAAATCACAAAATCTTTATTGCCACAGTGGTGTTGCTTGGCATTTCGTAGTTACAAAAAGTTACCAACAAATAAAAAACAATCGTTAACTGATGTTAGCGAAACTCTAAGAAATATCAATAATTTAGAGGCATTGCGTAAAATTTTTGCGCAGTGCCTTTCGTTTTTATTTCTCAAATTAAAATCAAAAGTCCCATAAATGGCTTTATATCAACAATAAACGCCATACCTATAGCGACAGGTTGCCACATAATAATTGGATAATATTGGAATTAAAAGGAGTTGTTCAAAGAAATACTCTAAAACTCCATAATTAATTTTACAAAGGCAAAACCAAGGCGTATTTACTATTGAAAAGCTTGGAAAAGCGCTAATTTCATGGAATTTGTTAACTTCTAAGACCTCCAAACACAAAAGAGGTGTGAAGTTATGCGAGTCCAGTGGTATAGAATACGTTATCCATAGAACTTCGAGTTATTTGAAAAATTTAAATAATTCGGAGGTTTAACATGAAAAGACGTAGAAACGATATAAAAAATGAGATGGCATATTTTAACAAAGTGACTCAAAATATGGATTGTAAAGAAAAAATCAAGCAAGATAAGATAGAAGATAACGAAATTTTTGTAGAAGACCCCTCTGTTTCCAGCGATTTTTTGGCCGACTTTGACCTAGAAAAAGAAATCACAGACCTTAACTTGCTTGCGTGGATTGATATGATAGAAAATCCAAAACTGCATGCCGCGGTTAAGAGTTTGAGTTTAGACGAGCAGACCTTGCTCAGTTACATATTCGAAAAAAAGAAAACTCAACGCGATTTAGAAAAAACTTATAAAATTAAGCAAAGAAATATATGTAATAAAATTAATAAAATCATATGCAAGCTAAAGGGAATTTTATGCGATAGGGAGAAAAACGAAAAAACTTAAAATTTTTTTCATAATAGGGTATCAAAAATGACCCAAAAAGACTCTTTATATAATAGAGGGATATTTTTCCATATCTCTATTTGAAGCTTGAAAATCGAATATAAATATTTCAGCTATATTAAATTGTTGGACCAGCGTTTTATCGAGTGCGCCAAGACCTCATTCTGAGCGAGCGACAAACATTCAGATATAAAATTTGCATGGTAGCAAATCCGCGATGAATCCAGCAACCTATAATGATACTCCTGCCCAGCCACAGTTCGAGCGTGAAAAAACCGTCGCAAGCAATGGGGGTAGCCTCGCGATAACTTCGAGGACGTGAAATTCGTGTGCCATCAAAAGTGGGCTGAGATATTGAAAAAAATATTTGTGCGTGAAAGGAGCGGTCGAGTTATGTATGAGATTGATTATGAGCACGTAATTGATAAAAAAATCGGGGGTGTAGATGTTACCCTGTATTTTTCAAAACAGAAAAATGAAAAGCTGAAAGACATAGTTTTGGGATTGCTGTTGGATAGTTACGAAGAACGAATGCAAGATTATTTGGGAAATTGTACAATGGCTGGGTTGTAATTTTGGCTAAAATGTAGTATAATATTAATAGCACCTTGAAAATTTAACAATGTAATCTTGTAGCAAAAATCACAAAATTATTGTGAAAAAAGCATACGAGAAAGGCAGAAATACCGTGAAAAGAGTTTATTGTTTATATAGAGTGTCGACGAAAGGGCAAGTCGACAAAGATGACATTCCGATGCAACGATTAAAATGCAATGAGTTTGCAAAAGCGCAAGGCTGGACGGTCGTCAAAGAATTTTCAGAAAAAGGCGTATCGGGCTTCAAAGTTTCATCAGAAGACCGAGATGCGATTCAAGAAATAAAAGCAGCAGCGTCAAGAAAAGAGTTTGATGTGCTGCTTGTTTTTATGTTTGACCGTCTTGGTAGGCGTGAAGATGAAACTCCATTTGTGGTTGAATGGTTTGTAAAACATGGCATAGAAGTTTGGAGCACGCAAGAAGGCGAGCAACGCTTTGAAACGCATGTGGACAAGCTAATGAATTACATACGCTTCTGGCAGGCCAGCGGAGAAAGCATAAAGACTTCGCTTAGAATAAAAACCAGAATGCAGCAGTTAACGCTGGAAGGCAAATATACAGGCGGGCCAGTGCCGTACGGCTATAAAAAATTAAAAAGCGGAGAAGTTGGCAAAAAGGGGCAAGAGCTGTATAAACTGGCGATAGAGCCGGAAGAAGCCGAAATAGTTAGCCTGATTTTTGAAAAAACCATAAAAGAAGGTTATGGTTCACATCGTCTGGCGGAATTTTTGAACGAAAAAGGACTGCGAACCCATCAAGGTTGTAAGTTTCAAAGCAATACAATCAATCGTATCTTGAAAAGCAAGTTGTACTGCGGATACCTGGTTTCTGGAGGGTCAACATCACCGCTGATGAAAGAACTGCAAATCGTCGATGAAAATGTTTTCGACAGCGTGCAAAACATAATCAAGCAAAGGATTGTCAAGAACGCTGAGCGAACTATACCGCTAAACACGAAGGGAAAAACTCTGCTTTCTGGAAATATTTTTTGTGCGCATTGCGGAAGTCACCTGGTGGTAACCAGGTATCAAGACCGATACATGCGGAAAGATGGCACGGAATACAAAGTCGACCAGTTGAAATATACTTGTTATCATAAGACCAGAAAACTGAACAATTGCGACGGTCAAACATCGTACATAGCTGAGACGATTGACGAGGTTATTGTGGACGTACTTAATGATTTGTTTAAGAAAATCAAAGAAACGCCCAAAGATAAAGCGTTGGAGAAGAGATATAAGTCGCAGGTTGGTGTTTGCAAATCGAAATATCAAAAAATAGAGTCCGAAGCCCAAAAATTAGATAATCAGCTTCGGAATTTAAAAATGGAGATAGGCAAGACTTTGGTCGGAGAAAGCGCATTTACCGCGGACCAGTTGAGCGAAGCGATACGTGAGACGCAGAGTAAGTTAAACGAAAAAATTTCTGAAAAAGAAAAATTGAAAGCGGAATTAGACAATAAACAGGGAGCAATGGGCAAGCTTGGTTATTATTACAACCAGTTTTTAAGCTGGGCAGAGGAGTTTCAAAACTCGACGTTAGAACAAAGAAAAATGATAGCCTGCCAGCTTATCCGAGGCGTCAAAGTGAGCCGAGGATATAATGTAAACATAGAGTTTAACATGAATTATCAGCAATTTTGCGAAGGCTTATAAACAAAAAAGTAAACTACAATGAACGTAATTTTCGGTATGTAACTGCAACGTACGCTAGAGCATGCGGCTGTTAACCGCAGGGTCGTTGGTTCAAGCCCAACAGGGGGAGCCAGAGAACCCCCGTTTTACGGGGGTTTTGTTATTTCTTCAAAAGTTTAAAAGTAAAGAAAAGCTTTAATTTTTTATCAAAAATCTATTTTCAAGCGTATAACCTGGTAATCAAAAAAAACATAAATTTTCAAGTGCTAAAAAAACAGCAACAAGATTACAGCGGAAAGACATCCATTGGTGTTAAATATCGATTGGATGTCTTTTTTTGTTACAAAAAAAATGAAGGAGTGAAAAACATATGCAAACATTTTTATTAATATTAATTTTCATTTTAATAGTAATCAATTTGAAACAGGCGGATGAACTGAGAGAACTCGAAAGAAAAACACTTGATGCGTTCAAAATCGTCTGTAAGAAATTAAAACAAAATATGGAGGACAGATAAAATGCTGGATTTAATTGAGAAAACTTATCTTACACCACCAGATAACGAAGCTATCCCAGTCTTAAAGTGCTTTTTCTGCGAAGAAGATACCTGCGAAGGTCAGAACTATTACGTCTTAAACGGTTTTTATTGCTGTGAAGATTGCCTTGATTTCATTTCCTTTACTTAAATAGCTAAATTTGTTATCTTGGATATTACAATCCAACTTTTGATTACTTAAAACATTACATCCTATGTAATTCAAGGATAAAATAACAATACAAAAAACTGCCATTACAGCATTAAATAAATTGAATAAATCTATCTTTTTTAAAAAAGCTCTCATAATTATATTCTCCTTTTAAATTAAAAAAGATTTCTCTTGTAACTAGAATAATGTTAAGCGGGACAGGGGATGTAATTATGATTTCATTAATAATCACGAAAAACAAAACGCAATTTGTTAATTTTTATATATCTATAAATGCATTAGAATTATTATATTACAAATTATTCCAAATTGCAATATATTATTTCAAAAAACCCTTTTTATAATGCAGTTTATTTGTTTTTATACTTGCTTACAGTAAGCTAATTTATTAGAACAATAAAAATATACAGCCACCACGTAAGGACATATTTAAAGAAAAATTAAAACTTGACGAAAATGACGAATTAAAAATAGTAAAATGGTATTGTTGAAAATTTTTTCATAACTTTTCTCCTCGGAGCGTCTGAATACAGGCGCTCTGCTTTTATTTAAAACGGAGGCGATGTCCAATTAAGAAATCGTGCACCGGCGAGGCGCCGGAGCCAAGTCACACCCTTGGTTCTAAGAAAACTTTTAATTTACTGCATGCGCCCAAATACGCGAAATTTTCAAGCTGTGTCTACTGTGGACGAATCCATGGTGGAGGATACATCTGTAAAAGGAAACCAATTAAGAAAAAGAAAATTGATGATGCAGTAAGGTTTAGAAATAGTTCAGTCTGGAACAAAAAGCGCCAACAAATCAAGAAACGAGACAGTTATTTGTGCCAGATATGCATTCGAGAAATGTATGACACGAATCGCAAATACAATTGTAATGACTTGCAGGTTCATCATGCAGTGCCAATTAACGCAAGCAAAGAGCTGCGACTTGATGATAATAATTTAATTACTCTTTGTTCTATGCACCACGCAATGTGCGACCGTGGTGAGATATCGTCTGATGAAGTCAAAAAAATAATTGATGAACAGGAAAATTTAACTTTATCTAAGACTTAAAAATAAAAAAATGCAAATCAAAAAAACTAATTTGCATAAATTTTTACATATTAAAAGTTGACTTTCTTTTAATTTTGTGGTAAAGTTATATAAATAATAAAATTAAAATAAGAAACAATTTGATTTTTTATTTACTTGTTGAAAAACTTCTTAAAATTCCAAATATTTCAGTATTCAATTCTGTGATCATTGTAGGCGCAACAGACATTAAAGGATTATAGTCAAGTTCATGTAAAGTATTTGTCAAATTTAATATCCGATTGTAATGAGAATCTTCTTCATTAATACTCTGACCATTTATTTGTTCTAAAAATTGCCTATCAGTGTTTGATAAGTTTCTTGCTGCAAATGTGTATGCCCAAATATATCCTTCGTTGTGGTTATTGTTATCATACTTAAATAAAAATATTGCACCACCATGTTGACCTTTTTTTATTTCGCAGACTATTTTTTGCGCAGATGCTACATTAATATTAAAATTAAAAAAATAAAAAAACAGTAAAGCAGTTGTTGCAAAATTAATTATAAATTTTTTCATACTTACCTACCTAAATACAATATTTGAGATTATTTTACTTAAATTTTATTATTTTGTCAATAAAAAATTGTAAATTAAAGGGAGTTGATAGATATGTGTTTTCCTTCATTACCCCCACAACAGCAATATGAGATAAGGCTAAGGGATCCAAGGTCAGGTGATGTTAAATATGAGTGGGACCATGGGCAAAGCAATGCAAATTCAATGTTAAATGAAAAAAGTCAAAAAAACCGAAACGTTGGGTCTGCATCACTTGTAGGCGAAATTGCACAAATAGTAGCAAATTTTCTTCAAAACAACTCAAGTTTTAAATTTGGCGAAGTATCTTTTTCTCGTAACGGAACGGATATTATGGCATCTTTGGGTATATATAGCTCATATGAATCAATAATTGAAAGGATGAACAGTAATGGTACTGCTACAAATAAAACAGCTAAACAAATTCTTGAAAATTTGTCAAAAGGATGCATTGGCCCAGATAAAACCGGAAATTTTCATTTAGATGAGTTAGAAAATGAAATTTTTGAAAAGCTTGATGATTCAGCAAAAAAATTGATGGCAGTTTTAATTTGTGAAACCATACGCTTTAATGATGATGGCGCTTGTGCAAGAATGGCGATGAGAAATGTTATCGCAAGATTTAATGGTAGCAACCACCCTTTTGAAGATGTTTTCGTTAAATCAGAAGGAACGACCCCACTGTCTATTTTTGCTACAAATGGTGGGAAACAGCGTATGATAGACCAAATAATTGGTTATGAATCTGCATGTAAAAACATTTCTATTTTTGAGCAAGATAAGGCAATTTTAGAAAAAAATATAAATTTTATTTCAGATGATGAAGATGGAAATGAAAGTAGTTACGCTTTTGAGTTAAATACATCGCAGCCGTCAACGCACTCAATGCAAACACGCAATAAAGGGGAGCATTCTCAAGGGTTTTATGAAGATCCTCTAAGCTCTACTGTTCCATCTCCGGCAAGACGTCAGATCAGCACAGTAAGAACATTTGGAAATCATGATGCAACACATTTTAATTTAGATGAACCACCAGAAGAACAAGAAACTGACACAGTAGGACCGCTTGGAGAGCATTTTTGCAAAAACTGTAATTTGCTTTATTGGCAAGGATTTGGCCAAAGTGACGCAACTGTTCTTAATGAATGTCCGAATTGTCATTCTGCTGATTCCGTAGAATTTATACTAGATAAAGATATAGCACGCTTAGTGTTAGAAAATCACGAAAAAGGGAGAGGCAAGGTTTATTTCAAACTTGACGCTGATACAATTATTGATGGAATTTTTGTTGAAGAATGAGTAACTACAGTTTTTTATTTAAACTTTAGTTTTACAAAAATTAATTTTTATAATTCAAAAAAATCTTTAACTTGTAAGTTTATGTTATGAGTTAAAGATTTTTTATTTGATATTTTGAAATCAATAATTAAAATTAGTCCCCCCAGCCTGCGGGTGAAAATGCTCAAAAATGGCTTAACACCGACGGCTCTCCTAAAATTACACCAAAGTAAACAAATATGAATTTTTTGAAAAATGGAGATGAAAATTTTTGAAAAAAGAATTAAAAGACCAAGCGAAAGAAATTTTAAAATTGGCGCAAAACTATGGTGTGGAGCAAAATCTGTTTTTTGCAACCACATTTGAAAGATACCAAACCCAGCTGCAAATCTTGGACGAATTGAGGGCAACAATTGAGAAAGATGGTTTTTTTATTGACAAGACTTATGTGAAGGGTGAAACAAATCTTTACTCACACCCAGCAGTGACGCAGTTTAATAGAACCACAGACAGCGCGAATAAGACGGTTGTAACGCTGATGAAAATAATCACAACGCTTCGAGACCGGCAAGATGGCGGCGAGTCGGACCCGTTGCTTGAGATTCTGTCGGGACGCTCAAAATGATTGAAAATCCGAGTTACAAATACGCAAAAAGGGTCTTAGAAAACGAGATTCCGGCGCCTAAATACGTTATCAAGCAGTGCGAAAAGTTTCTGGAAATCTGCGATGGAAAATCAGAAAAATATTTTCTGGATGAGCAAAAAGTGAATCGAATTGATGATGTTTTAAAATTGCTTGTAATGCCTCGTGGACTTAAAGCTGGGAGCAGTATTTATGAGTGTTCATGCGGATATCAGTGGCTTTTGTATGCAGCTGCACTTTGTGTTGTTTATCGAGAAAATCCTAACCGTAGAAGATATGAAACTGTAATATTGGAAGTCGGACGAAAGAATTTTAAGACTTTTACAATAGCAACAATTTTCATACTTCTTTTTTTATTGGAACTGAAATTCAGCAAATTCTACTCAGTGGCTCCAGATGGAGCTTTATCACGTGAAGTTAAGACGGCAATTGAGGAAATTTTAAAGTCGAGCCCGCTTATCTATCAAAACAAAGGCATGCCACGTTTCAAGATTTTGCGCGATTATATCGAATTTATTCCAAATGAAAATCGATATACACCGCTCAACTACAGCAATTCTAGAATGGACGGCAAACTTCCAAATGTCTTTTTGGCTGATGAAGTCGGGGCTTTGCCGAACTCTTACGCGATTGAAGCCATGCGCTCTGGTCAGTTAAATATTTTGAATAAGCTGGGTTGCATAATTTCAACGAAGTATCCGACGGCGAACAATCCATTTGAAGACGAGGTCAACTATGCTAAAAGAATTTTAGATGGCACTCAGAATGATGAAACAGTGTTTTCTTTGCTTTACGAACCGGAAAATACTGACAATTGGTCGTTCGATGATACGATTTTGAAACACGCAAACCCAGTTGCCTTAGAGATTCCAGAGATTTGGGACGACCTTCTAAAAAAGCGAGCTAGAGCCATTTCTATCGAGTCTGCAAGAGAAAATTTTCTCACCAAGCACTGCAACATAATTTATCAGGGTGCTGGAACGGAAAGCTTTATAGACATTAAAGATTTGCAGCGCTGCCGAGTCAATAAAATCGATTGGACTGGACGTGAAGTCTACGTTGGTGTGGATTTGTCAATGAGTAATGACAACACAGCGGTTGCGATTTGCGCTGAGGAAGACGGCAAAATCTTAACTGACGTTATATGTTTTGTACCAGAGGGAAGAATTGATGAAAAAAACAAATTTGAAAAACTTGATTATCGCCGATTTATAGTCTGTGGCAAATGTATCGCTTGCGGCAACAAAACCATTGATTACGGAGTTGTCGAGGATTTTGTATTTTCTATTGAAAAAAAATACGGTGTCACAGTTAGAGCAATAGGGTTTGATAGGTACAATGCAATTTCAAGTGCACAGAAGTGGAATCAGCAATATAATACAGTTGAAATTCGACAACACAGTGATACTCTTCATCCACCAACTAAGCTCTTGTCTGAAAAAATTACAAATGGCGAGTTTGAATATGAAAAAAATACACTTTTAGAAATAAACTTTGAAAACGCGCGCTGTACCTATGATACGAATATGAATCGGTATGTGACAAAGAAAAAATCTCAAGGTAAGGTAGATATGGTTGTGGCACTAATCAATGCGGTTTATCTGCTGCAGCAAGACGTAATTTTCAGCGATAACTGGGTTGTACAAGTGATTTAGAAAGATTAAAAATGTGTTGACTTGTGTTGATATTGTGTAAATTATATGATATAATATACATATAATAATTATTGAGGAGGATGCGCAGTATGGCAAAAACTGAAACTTTACACATGAGAATTGATTCAGATTTGAAAAATAATGCTGAAAAACTTTTGAATCAATTAGGAATGTCGGCATCAGAAGCAGTTAAAATATTTTTTAGTCAGGTAGTTTTAAACGGTGGATTGCCTTTTGAAGTTAAATTTCCAAAATATAATTTTGAGACTGAACAAGCGATGAAAGAGGCACTTAAAATTAGCCAAAAAGGCAAAGGTTATAACGACATTGATAAACTTTTTGAGGAGCTAGACAAGGAATGTTAGAAGTAAAATTGACTTCAAAGTTTAAAAAAGACTATAAATTACTCAAAAAACGAAAAAAAGACCTTGAATTACTCAAAGAAGTAGTGAAAAAAATAGCAATGCAGGAACCTTTAGACGAAAAATATCGAGACCATGAGTTAGTTGGTAAGTATAAAAGTTTTAGAAAATGCCACGTACAACCAGATTGGTTGCTTGTTTATCTTTTGAAAGAAGAAAAATTGACGTTAATATTAGCAAGGACTGGAAGCTATTCAGATTTATTTTAAAAATGATTAAAAAGCTGTGTACAGTAAAAGCTGTATATAGCTTTTTTGTTTGACTGGAGTAAAATTTTATGAAACTATTAAGTTTTCGAAAAAGAAATATAGAAGAAAAACAAACAAACGTAGATGATGTTCTCTTGAGTGCAATTTTAAGCCAAGAATCTATCAGCTGTGAACAGGCTCTAAACATTCCTGCAATAGCACGATGTGTAAATTTAATTTCTGAAATCGTATCAATGATTCCGATAAAACTCTACCGTGAAGATGTCATAGATGGTAAAAGAAAAACCGTAGAAGTTACTGATGACGGGCGTTGCGGCCTTTTAAATGAAGATACCAAAGATACTCTTGACGGAATCCAATTTAAAAGAGCGCTGGTTCGGGATTATTTGCTTGATGGCAATGCTTACGCATATATTAATAAACAGAGGAATAACGTAAAATCGTTGCACTATGTAGACTGCAACGATATTTTTATATCCAAAAGCTATGACCCGATATTTAAAGACTATAACATCTCAGTTTTAGGGCAAAACTATAAACCATTTGAGTTTATAAAGATACTAAGAGCTACCAAAGATGGGGCAAGCGGGACAGGAGTCATCGAAGAAAATAACGAACTTTTGCTGTCAGCCTACACAACAATGAAATTTGAGCAAAGCTTAGTTTCAACCGGCGGAAGTAAAAAAGGTTTTATTAAAGCTGAAAAGCGCATATCAAAAGAGGCCATGGATGCGATAAGGCAAGCATGGAAGAACCTTTATTGCACAAATGAAAGCAATGTTTTAATTCTAAACGAAGGGCTGGACTTTAAAGAAGCAAGCAACACTGGGGCTGAAATGCAACTAAACGAAAACAAAAATTCGCTCAATAATTCTATACTAGACATATTCGGAGTCCATGCTACCTGGGACTGGGAAACTTTTATAAAGACTGCAGTAATGCCAGTTCTCATAACTTTTGAATGTGCTTTAAACAGAGACTTGCTTCTTGAAAAAGAAAAAAAGTCTTTTTATTTTGCTTTTGATACAAAAGAAATTACCAAAGGTGACATTAAGACGCGGTTTGAGGCATACAAGATAGCCCTTGATGCAAATTTGATGCAGATAGATGAATGCAGATATATTGAAAACCTTGAACCGTTGGGGCTTAACTTCATCAAACTCGGTCTCCAAGACGTGCTATTTAACCCAGTTACAAAGGAAGTTTACACTCCTAACACAAATCAAATTGCAAATATAGAAAACAAAAATGGAGGAACAGAAAATGAGCAGCTTAACAGTATTTAAAAATCAAGATTTTGGAGAAGTCCGAACGATATTAATCGACGATGAGCCATATTTTGTGGGCAAGGACGTTGCGGAAATCCTAGGGTATGAAAGAGCGACAAAGGCAATACGAGACCATGTAGATGGAGATGATATTCATGAAGTCCCAATTCAGGACTCCATCGGAAGAATGCAAAGTACACCCATTATTAACGAAAGTGGTCTCTACAGCTTGATTCTATCGAGTAAATTGCCTACAGCTAAGAGATTTAAAAAGTGGGTTACTAGCGAAGTTTTGCCGCAAATTCGTAAAACTGGGAAATATTCATACACACCAAAAAGTTACGCAGAGGCTTTACGCCTTTATGCCGACGAAGTTGAGCAAAAAGAGCTTATGCAAAAACAAAGAGACGAGGCAATACGCACCAAGGCATGGATATCTGGCAAAAAGACAGCAACAGCCATGAACACTGCAAGCCAAAAATCGAAGGAAGTGGAGAAATTGAAAATAGAACTAGACCGCTCTAAAAAATTTTCAAGCATAAAGGCCGCAGAGATACGGCTAAAATCAAAATTTGATTGGAAGCCGCTGAGAAATTACTGCACGTCTCACGAATTGGAAATGCCTAAAATATTCGATGCAAACTATGGAAGTGTTAGAACATATCCTGCAGAAGCTTGGCAGAAAATCTACGGAGTGGATTTAAATGAATTGTTTTAATTCCTCTATTGAAATTAAAGTTAGAGGTGAATTTAAAAATGAGAATAGAAATCAGGAATGACAGCGTGATTTTAGACGGCTACGTCAACGCAGTTGCAAGGGATTCCCGACCAATGCTGGATGAACGAGGGGAAAAGTTTGTTGAACAAATTAGTCCGAAAACCTTTCAGCGAGCGTTAGAAAAAAACGATGATATCTTGTGCCTTTTAAATCATGAACCGTCAAGGGTTTTAGGTTCAACAAAGCAAGGAAACATCGAGCTTTTCGAGGATAATATTGGACTGCGGGCTATCTGTAAAATTACAGACAGTGAAGTAATAGAAAAAGCCAAACAAAATAAACTCCGTGGTTGGAGCTTCGGTTTTGAAGCATTAAAAGAACACGAAGAAGCGTTAAAAAATGGCTTAAAACGGCGATTTGTGGATGAAATGAATTTGGCTGAAGTTTCGATAATAGATGAACAAAAAATTCCATGTTATGTTGGTACATCGATTGAGACACGAGCCGCTAAATTAAGTAAATTAGAGTATCGAGGTGAAGACTTTAAAGCGAAAGTTATTGATAATACTGAAAAATCAGAAATAGATTATTCCATCTTTGAAAAACAAATCGAAGAAATAAAGAAATGAGGTAACAAATAATGAAATTAAAGTATTTAGACGAACAAAGAGCAGAAAATCAAAACAAGATGCAGGAAATCTTAGACAAAGCAAAATCAGAAAAACGCGCGCTTTCCGAAGAAGAAATCGCAAAGTTTAATGAACTGAAAAAGTTAATCCTAGAAATTGACGCAACAATAAACGCGGAGGAGGAAGCAAGAGAAATGGACATTGAGGAGAAAAAAGAAAAACCGGCAGGCGAGGTTCCGGCTGAGGACAAAGAGGAAAGGAAAGAGGAACGAGCTTTTGTAGATTTTATAGTAACAGGTGAAGAAAGAGCAACCAGCCCGGGATTATCTTATGGCAACAATGGTGCGATTGTCCCGACAACCATTGCGAAAAAAATCATTGAAAAAGTTAAGGAACTTTCCCCTGTTTACGAAAAAGTTGAGAAGTTTAGTACTAAAGGTACGCTAGAAATCCCGGTTTATGGCTCGGATAATGGTGTTGACAGTCCTACAGGTGACGTAAATGTCGCATATCAGGGTGACGAATTCACAGCGCTTGTTGCAGGTCAAGGTAAATTCACATCAATTGAGCTTAAAGGTTACTCACACGGGGCTTTGTCGGTCATTAGTCGCAAACTTTTGAACAATGTCGACATCAATGTGACGAACTTCCTTACAAACAAGATGGCTGGGGCGTTTGCAGAGTTTTGGGAGAAAGAGTTGCTTGTTGGAACGGGTGCAGCTAATAACCACATGACGGGTGCGACTTCAACGACAAACTTAGTAGCAACGGGCAATACAACTTACACAGCTGCCAATGTTGCAAAAATCGATAACTTGATTAGCTTGCAACTCGCTGTCCCTCAGCAGTATCAGAAAAATGCGATGTGGATTATGAATAAGGCTGTATTTGCTGAGCTTCGCAAAGCAAAGGACGGCAACGGAAATTATTACTTAGCTTACGGAAAAGGCATAACATCGGGCTTTGAGTGGCAGTTTTTAGGCAAGCCAGTTTATGTTTCAGAAAATATGCCAGAACCTACAACAGCGGGCAATATTTCTGTTCTTTATGGAGATTTTGCAGGTATGGCAATGAAAATATCTCAAAACTTGGAAATTCAACTCATGCGCGAAAAATATATAGACAAAAACGCAATTGGAATAGTCGGTTGGGCTGAATGCGATTCGAAAATTCAAAATCATCAGATGATTGCTGGCCTAAAAATGGCAGCAACCGTGTGATTAGGGGGATTTTAGATGAGCTATAACACAAAAAACTATTCAGAAAACGGTGACAAGTTGGTTATTGGAGGGAGTCTGGAAGTACTGAACGGAGCTAAGTTAAGCGGTTTCCCTGTTGCAGAAAATCAAGCTTTAAGCGCTGCAACAACAATCGCAGATTTAAAGACAGATTTTAATTCTTTGTTGGAAAAATTAAAAGCCGCAGGGCTTATGGAGAGTGATTAAAAAACTTAAAACTTCGTAAAGAAAGGACGCGTGATGATGAATTCAAATTCAGATGCAACTTCGGACGCGAAGTGCCGGCGCGGGCTCCGCGCAGTTAGTGAGATAACTGTTAAAACTTTGGCCAATTACTTGAAACTTGACTACGGAAGTTTAGCCGAGGAAGAAATCTTAGAATTGGCAGCATTTTTGCAAGCTGCAATACGTTTTATTTGCGATTACACCGGGCTTTCTGAGGCTGACCTTGATGAGCATGAAACTTTTATAATCGCAGTTTTTGTGCTGGTGCAAGATATGTACGATAATCGCAGTTTTTACGTTGATAAAAGTCACTTAAACCACGTGGTTGAGACGATTCTGGGTATGCATTCGGTGAATTTATTGTAAGAGGCGGCTTATGGTAATCAATCCAGGAAACTTCGATAAGAAAATTGCGGTGATAAAATTTGAGTCGCGCAAAGACTCTGACGGTTTTGAGAAAAAATCCGAGGTTGTTGTTTTGCTGACGTGGGCACAGGTTACAAACATCAGTGGTACTGAAATTTTGCGCTCTAATTCGGATTTTTCGGAAGTTAAAACGCGCTTTTTAATGCGAACTCCGAAAATAAAGCTGGACAAAGATATGGTCATAAAATTTGACGGGAATGCCTATAACATCGCGTATATCAACGATTATGGCTACGATAAAAAGTACACTGAAATTATCGCGGAGCTGGTTAGAAAATGAAAACTTTTTCACTTGCAAAAAGTTTTCAAACTTTCAAAAATGCGCTTCTGAGGCTAGGAATTTCGCCGTCTGCGGACGTCGACCAAGGCTCCGCCTTTGGAAACCGCGATTTTTTGAAAAAAATCGAGTAAAACTTTTAAGTTTTTGGAAGGAAAGCAAATGGCAGATTTTAAATTCAGTTTGGACATGGATTCGATTTTCCCGCAAGGGTTAGATGACGAAAACTTGGCGTTGGATATGGTAAAAGCAGGTCAAGAAGTTATGCAAAAGTCAATCCAAAATGCGGCGCAAAAGCACGTTAGGAGCGGCAACATGGCAAAGTCGATAAGGTGCTCAAAACCTGTTATTAACCGTGCTGGAGACGCTGTCGGGCGTGTGAAATTTTACGGCAAAGATAAAAATGGAATGCAGAACTGGTCAAAAGCGCTGTGGATTGAGTTTGGCACCAAAAATCAGCCAGCAGAGCCATTTGTAAGGCCGGCGATAAAAAGCTGTGAAAGCCGGGTTAAAGCGGCAATGCAACACGTATTTGACAAGAAGGTGAAAAATGAACATTAATCCATTGATTGAATCGGCATTTAAAGACTTTGAAATCAACAAAAAGCGTATTCCCATCGCGTTTTTGAGCTATACCGGAAAAGCTGACACATACTTAACTTATTACACTTGGCAAGAGCAACCAGCGAATTTTTTTGATGATGAACATCATGCAGAGGTGGCCTATGGTACGATTGATATTTTCTCGAAAGGAAATTTCAAGAGTATTTTGAAAGAAGTGAAAAAAATTTTAAAGGCAAACAAATTCACTTGGACAGATAACGGCCCGGAGACGTTTGAGCGTGAGACTGGTTATTATCACGTTCCGGTGAATTTTTGCGCGTGGTCGCTCTGAACAATTCGCGTTCAAAATTCACAAAAAAGAAAATACAAATAAAAAAACGGGACCCACAAAAAGTTGGTAGCTCGCAAGTCCACGTAAAAACAGCGCGTT
>ERZ825137.1209-NODE-1209-length-34032-cov-5.147747_pt1 | contig 34032 bp, 27 predicted proteins | sample MGYA00519873_ERZ825137 | MGnify/ENA primary metagenome ERZ825137 (study PRJEB31778, sample SAMEA3449190) | human gut metagenome | biome: human gut; feature: human-associated habitat; material: faeces | place: United Kingdom | collected 2010/2012 ...
TTTCCATTTTCTATTTCCCCCTCGCCGCATGCCGTCCCCCTACAACGCTCCATCGATGCCCCCGCCATTCCCCTCCGCCAGCTCCCACATCTGCTTTGCAAGCAGCACGGCGAGAGGCAGGAGGATCATCCCCGCAAGACCGAACAGGCGATAACCCGCGTAGAGCGACAGGAGCGTCAGCAGCGGCGGCAGGCCGATCTGCCGCCCGAGCAGGCGCGGCTCAAGGGCCGAGCGGGCGAAGGCCGCGGCGGCATAGGTGACGGTCAGGCCGAGGGCAAGGCCGCCGGACCCGCGCAGCAGGGAGACGGCCGCCCACGGCAGCAGCACCGTCCCGGAGCCGAGGACGGGCAGGGCATCGACCACGGCGATGAGCGCGCCCAAAAGCACGGCGTGCGGCCGCCGCAGCGCGGCGAGCAGGCCGAGCGAAACGACGCCGAACGTCACGAGCAGGAGCTTTCCCTGTGCGAGGACATAGCCCCGCAGGGCAGCGCGCAGACGCACAAGGAGCTGCCCGCCGCGCGCCCGCCATTCCTCCGGCACATGGCGCGCCGCAAGGGCGCGGAGCCTCGGCGCATCGCCCGCGAGGAAATAGGCGGACAGCAGGGCCGTCAGCCCGAAGAGCAGCAGCTGCGGCATCCAGCCGAGCACGCGCGTGACGCAGCCGAACACGCCCTGCGACACGGAGTCGGCTACGACACTTCCGCCCGCAAACAGCCGGTCGACCCACTGGGCTGCGGCCTCTCCCATGCCGTCCGGCAGGCGGCTGGCCAGATGCAGGGCCGCGGCATGCAGGCGCTGCAGCGGTTCGGCCAGCGAGGAGAGCAGGCCAGGCAGACGGGCGCACAGGGCAGCGCAGCCCTGCCACAGCGCCCAGCCGAGGCCCGTGAGCACGGCGGCCGCGGCGAGGCACACGGCCGTCACGCTGAGAAAAGCAGCCAGCCCGAGCGGCAGGCGGCGCAGGCGCGCGGCAAGCGGGCGGGCCAGCCGGGCAAGGCCGAGGCCGAGCAGGAAGGGCAGGCCGACGGGCAGGAGGATGCGCGCCGTGAGCCACAGGCCCGCCAGCACCCCGGCGGCGCAGGCGCACAGCTGCCAGAGCTTTTTCATTTCATCGACTCCTTTCGACCGCGCCGCGCGGATTGCGCTTGCATTTTCGGGGCGCTTATGTTAGAATGCACTTGTTCGGGAAACATCTGCACATCTCTTGTGAACAGGAGGAGCCATATATGGCACAGCTTCCGAAATACTATATCGTGGAGGCCAAGGCGCTGCCGGAGGTTTTTCTCAAGGTCGCCGAGGCAAAGTGGCTGCTGGAGACCGGTGAGGTCGCAACGGTGAATGACGCCGCGCGCGCCACGGGCATCAGCCGCAGTGCATTTTACAAGTATCGCGATTCCATCTCGCCGTTCCAGAACCTGATGGCTGGCCGCATTCTGACCTTCCAGTTGCTGCTGCGGGACATGACGGGCCTGCTTTCCAGCATACTCACCATTTTTGCCCAATTCGGCGCAAATATACTGACGATCAATCAGGCAATTCCGACAAACGGCTGTGCCTCCGTGACGATCTCAGCCGAGACCAGCGGCATCTCGCAGGGCGTTGAGGCGCTGATGCGCGCGCTTTCTCAGGTGGACGGCGTGCGGAAGGTCGAGGTCCTCGCGGGCTGAAAACAGCGCCCGATGCGCAGCGGAAATTTTTGCCGGATTCCATGCGCTTGCCTCTTGCATTTCCCTGTTAGAGCCTGTATACTTGTAGCGGGCAATTCACAGGGGGGAGGTGTTATCCATGGTTTTTGAAACGATCCGCGAATTTCTTTGTGAGCAGCTGGCATGCGACGAGAGCCGCGTAACGCCAGACACCGTGATGCTGGAGGATCTGGAGATGGAGCCGTCGGATCTCGGTGATCTGATGCTTTCCCTGGAGCAGGAATTCGGCATCGAATGGACGGATGACGACCTGCAGGGGATCCGCACGGTGGGCGATCTGACTGCCTTTGTGGAAAATCAGGAATAAGCAAAGCCTGCGCAGGAAACGACCTGTGCAGGCTTTTTTAAGGTGTTGCGCGCCAATGCTGGGGAGCAGCATACGGCGGGCGGAAAATTGAAAATGGAAAGTGGAAGGTTGCACAAGGCCTCCGGCCGCGCGTTGTAGGGGAGGGACATGTCCCTCCCGGCGCAGAGCTGCCGAAATGAACAGGCTGTCGTTAAAATGGCAGACACCCCCGATTTGTCATTGCGAGGGCGCTTTGCGCCCGTTGCAATCTCGGGAAGGCAGTTGCGTTTTCGCCGAAGGCTTTCCAATGATTCAACTGGGCTCTGCGAGATTGCACCCCAAGGGCACTTCCTCGCGCTGCGCGCTCAGGGCGCCACGGCCACTTCGTGGCCTCGCAATGACAAATCTGGGGGCCTGCGATAATTACCGTAATTTTCTCACAAACGCGCAAATTGATACTTGACTTTTTCTCTGTGTATGTTACGATATCAATGTGGAAACCCGCCGTCCATGGTTGATCCCGATTGACGGTGTACGGTTCAGAGACGGTTGCCTGTCATCCCGCAGGAGCGGAATGGAGGCAGACATGTATAGCCCCTGCGGGAAATATCCCGAAGGAGGTGATACATATAACACTTCAGGACCTGTTCTGGGTACTTTCGATCCTCTGGCTGATTTGCCAGATCATCGACTGGCTCCGAAATGGTAAAAAGTGAGCCGTCTGCGGCAACAGACGGCTCGTTGATTTGTGAATAGTAAACTTCACAAATCCAGAAGCACATATGTTGTGGCAACCGTCCGGGTTTCCACATCTTTATTATATCCCCCCTTGCCCGAAATGTCAAATACATTTTGACAGAAACTGTCCCGGTGAAACGGTTTGCGTTTTCGCCGAAGGTTTTCCAGTGATTCAACCGGGCACTGCGAGATTGCCACGGGCGCGAAGCGCCCTCGCAATGACAAACTTGTTAGCCTTGCGCCATCGAATTCGCACTGCAAAACCTACGGCCTGCATGGCGCTCACTGAGCGCCGCTACAGACGCAATCGGTTTGTGCGTTATTATCGACGCTCTGTACGAATCGGCAGTGTCTTCCCGAGATTGCCACGTCGGCCTGCGGCCTCCTCGCAATGACAAGTTTGGTGGCATTACACGGTCGGCGTTACTGCGCGGAAATTTGCGACTTCCAAAGGCGCTCACCCCCCGTAAAGGGGACGCCGCATCCGTAAGGCGGCAAAGCCGCCAACGGCTGCGCAGGGAGCGCCGCTACAGACGCGATCGGTTGGTACGTTTTATCGGCACCTTGTACGAACTGGAAGTGCCTTCCCGAGATTGCCACGGGCGCAAAGCGCCCTCGCAATGACACGTCAGGGCGCGTGAGGTGCACCAGCGCCCTCCTGCGGTTGAATTTCCCTGTACAAGGCGCTCCCTGAGCGCCGCTACAGGCACAATTGGTGCATACCGTATGAACGGCAGCCGGGGGCTTGCCTTTTTTCATTTTACGATATCAAAAGCGGAGAGCGCAGGCTCTCCGCTTGTGTTTTCTTCAGCTGAACAGGTTCAGATTCACGGCGCTGAGGTCGAGGTACCAGTGCCCGCCGGTTTGGTAGCACACGGCGCGGACATTGAGCTGGCCATCCAGCTCGCCCGCGAACGAAACGCGGAACTTGACGAGCCGTGCCTCGTCGACGGTCATGATCCAGTCGTACTGCTGGCGGAAATAATCCTCGAGCACGCGGCAGCCGCTCTCGGGGATGCGGCGGCTGTCCAGCTCCTTTGGCGTGATGTCATAGTCGTTGCTGCTGCCCTTGGCGAACGAATCGCGCACATTGGCCAGCTCACCGGCATCAAAGCCGTCCGCATTGAGCACGGCGGGGGGGATGGCCTCCTGCAGGCGGGTGAAATCGTCGTCCTGCAGGGCGGCACAGTAGGTGCGGACCGGCTCCATATAGGGCGCGTCGGCCAGACCGCAGGCGCTGAGCAGGAGGGCAGCCAGCAGGCAGAGGATGCAGATTCGCTTCATATCGGGCGCTCCCTTCGGCTCACTTTTTGAGCAGGTCGCGGATCTCCGTGAGCAGCTGCTCCTCCTTCGTCGGCTCGGGAGGCGCGGCAGGGGCCTCTGCCTCCTTCTTGCGGTGCTTTTCCCCGGCCTCACGCAGGCGATTGACGGTCTTGACGATCAGGAACACGACAAAAGCCATGATGACGAAGTTGATGAACGCGGACAGGAAGTCGCCGAAACGCAGGTAGTTTACGATGAGCTCTCCGTTTTCGTCCAGCTTTTCGCCGAAGAACTGCGGCAGACGGATCTTCCACTCCTCAAAGCTGAGGCCGCCGAGGAACATGGACACGACCGGCATGATGACGCTGTTCGTCAGGGCATCGACGACCGTCTTGAATGCACCGCCGACGATGACGCCGACTGCAAGGTCGAGCATATTGCCCTTCATGGCAAATTCCTTAAATTCCTTCAGAAATCCGCTCTTTTTCTTCCCCATAGTATCCTCTCTCCTTCTCAGAAGTTCTTCTTTTCGAGTACTTCCAGACCGCCGAGGTACTTGCGCAGGACCTCCGGCACAACGACGGAGCCGTCGGCACGCTGGTTCTGCTCGACCATGGCGGGGAAGATGCGGGACGTGGCCAGACCGGAGCCGTTGAGGGTGTGGACGAATTCCGTCTTGCCCGTGGCCTCGCGGCGGAAGCGGATGTTGCCGCGGCGCGCCTGATAGTCGCGCGCGTTCGAAACGGAGGAGACCTCCTTATAGCCGTTCATGGACGGGATCTGAATTTCAATGTCATACGTCCGCGCCATGGAGGCCGAGCAGTCGCCCGCGGCGAGCTTGACGGTGCGGAAGTGGAAGCCCAGCCCCTTGACCAGGCGCTCGGCCTTGCCGACCAGCTCCTCGAAGGCCTCGTCCGACTTCTCGGGCAGGGTGTACTGGAACATCTCGATCTTGTTGAACTGGTGACCGCGGACCATGCCGCGCTCATCAGCGCGGTGGGAGCCTGCCTCGCGGCGGAAGCACGGCGTGTAGGCGAACAGCTTGTGCGGCAGGTCGCTCTCGGCGAGAATCTCGCCGCGGTGCAGGGAGGCGAGGGCCGTCTCGGCCGTCGGGAGCATGAAGTGCATGCGGTCGTCCGTCGGATTCTCGATCTTATAGACCTCGTCGGCGAACTTCGGGAACTGTCCCGCGGTCTCGCCGCACTGGTACTCGAGCATCAGGGGCAGGCCGACCATCTCGTAGCCGTCCTTCAGGTGCTCGTCGATGAAATAGTTGAGCAGGGCCCACTCGAGGCGCGCGCCCATGCCGCGGTAGATCCAGAAGCCGGAGCCCGCCAGACGCGTGCCGCGCTCATAGTCGATGAGGCCGAGGTCCGTGCACAGGTCCACATGGTGCTTCGGCTCGAAGTCGAAGTGATGCGGCTCGCCGTAGTAGCGCAGCGGCTCGTTGTTCTCCTTGCCGCCCGGCTTGAGATCGGGGTCCGGCAGATTCGGCAGAGACAGCATCAGCGTGCGGTACTCCGCCTCGACGTCCGTCAGCTTCTGGTCGTTCTGGGCGATCTGGGCCTTCAGCTCGGCCATACGCTCGAAGATCGGCGCAACATCCTCGCCCGCCTTCTTGCGCTTCGGAATTTCCTTCGAGACGCGGTTCTGCTCGGCCTTATCCGTCTCCGTTGAGAGGATGAGGGCGCGGCGCTGAGCGTCCAGCTCCAGAATGCGGTCGACGGCAGCGTCGCAGTCGACCTCCTTGGCCCGCAGACCGGCCTTGACCGCCTCGGGATCGTCCTTGATTCGTTTGATATCCAGCATTATTCAGTCACCTCAATAAATCAGTTCTACGGAAGCTCTGAATCAATCATCTGCGGCGGATGCCGGATCTTTTTCGTCAATCCATCGGTATGGAAAGTTTGTGGTATTGCGCAGCCGTTGGCGGCTTTGCCGCCTTACGGATGCGGCATGCCCCTTGCGGGTGCACAAAGTACAACTGCACTTTCCAACCCTCGCCTTGCCAAAAAATCTCTCGCCATCCGCTCTTGCTGATTGAATCAGAGCTTCCCTAAGTTTTTAATCAAAGCTTTTCTAAATCAGTCGATATAGGATCGCAGGATCTCATAGAGCGCGGCGCCGTCGTCCTTCAGGGCGTCGGCATAGGCCCCGAGCGCCTCGAGATGGCTGCGGAGGGCGGCATAATCGCCCTGCTCCAGCGCGGCCTGCGCCGAGACGAGCAGCTCATTGGCCTGCGCGCGGCGGGAGAGCGTGTCGTTTTCCTTCTGCGCACTCTCAAGCGTCTTCTCGAGCGTTTCGCGGGCCTTTTCGGCCTCGCTTAAGCGGGTCTCGGCGTCCGAGAGCTTGTCCGCCGCCTCGGAGGACGCGGCGTTGGCCTCGTTGAGCTGGGTCTGCAGCTCTGCGGACTCGGCGCGGGCGGCGTCCAGATCCTTCTGCAGCAGCGCGATGTTCTCTCGCGCGCCCGTGTTGGCCGCCTCCATCTCGCCCTTCATGTCAATGACCTTGATGAGCAGGGAGATCGCCACGAGCAGGAAGGCCGCCGCAAACATGATGGCCATGTATTCGAGCATGGCGCGCTTTTTCTTTGTGGTCAGCGGCTGCTCCGTTGTTGTTTCTGCCGCTTCCTGCGGCTGCTTCAGTTCAGGCATTCAGGCTTTTCCTCCGTTTTTCCGAGAGCGAGGAGGGCGTCATACAGGCGCTGCAGGTCCTCCTGCCCATAAAATTCCAGTTCAAAGCGTCCCTTGCGCTTTCCGTTGACGATGCGGACCTTGCGGTCGAGGCGGCGCGTGAGGGATTTTTCGCACTCGGCGACATAGTCGACCGTCAGGGGAGCGGGCTTCGGCTCCGGCTTTTCCTCCTCCTGCAGCATCCGCTTGCACATGGCCTCGGCCTGCCGCACGGACAGGCGCAGGGCGACGATCTTCTGCGCGGCCGCCTTCTGCAGGCGGGCCGCCGGGAGCGACAGAATGGCGCGGGCGTGCCCGGCCGAGATCGTGCCGTCCTCCACGAGAGAGCGGACCTCCTCCGGCAGGAGCAGCAGGCGCAGGGCGTTGGCCACGGCCGGACGGGACTTGCCGACGCGCGCGGCGGCCTCCTCCTGCGTCAGGCCGTATTCCTTCATCAGGCGCTGATAGCCCTCGGCCTCCTCCATGGGGTTGAGATCCTGCCGCTGCAGGTTCTCCACAAGGGCCAGCTCCATGACGGTGCGGTCGTCGGCCTCGAGCACGACGACGGGCACCTCGCTCAGGCCCGCCATCCGGGCCGCGCGCCAACGGCGCTCGCCCGCAATGATCTGATAAAAGCCGCCGCCGCTTGCGCGGACGGCCAGCGGCTGCAGGATGCCGTGGGCGGCAATGGAATCCGCCAGAGCCTGCAGCTCCTCCTCGTCAAACGTGCGGCGGGGCTGATCCGGATTCGGCTCCACCTTCTGCAGGGGCAGCTTCGTCACCGCGCCGCTCTCGGGTTCTTCCTGAAAATCGCCGATCAGCGCGCCGAGCCCTCGGCCCAGCCCACGCTGCTTTGCACTCATAAGCTTCCGTCCTTTCTGCGAATCTCCTCGGCAACTGCGAGATAGGCAGCCGCACCGCGGGAGCTTCGGTCATAGGCAATGGCCGGCAGGCCGTGGCTCGGGGCCTCGGCGAGGCGGACATTGCGGGGAATGGCGTTGGCATAGACCTTGCCGGGGAAGTGCCGCCGCACCTCCTGCGCCACCTGGTTGGAGAAGTTCGTTCTCCCGTCGTACATGGTCAGCAGCACGCCGAATACGGAAATTCTCGGGTTCAGCCGCCGCTTGATGGCCCGGAGCGTGCCCATCAGATCGGACAGGCCCTCGAGGGCGTAATATTCGCACTGCACCGGAATGAGCACGCTGTCCGCCGCGCAGAGGGCGTTGAGCGTCAGCAGCTCCAGCGAGGGCGGGCAGTCGATGAAGATGTAGTCATAGGCCGCGCGCAGCGGCTCGAGCGCGTTTTTCAGCTGGTATTCGCGCTTGTCCACGCCGATGAGCTCGACGGTCGCACCGGCCAGCTCCGCGCCGGACGGGATGACGTCGCCATAATCCGTGTGGATGACGGCCTTCTCGGCGCTGACGCCGTCGAGAATGAGATCGTAGGATGCGTAGGGGGCCTTGCGCTTGTCCACGCCGAGGCCGGAGGTCGCGTTGGCCTGCGGATCGAAGTCACACAGCAGCACCCGCGCGCCGGTCGCGGCCAGCGCCGCAGTCAGGTTTACGGCAGTGGTCGTTTTTCCCACGCCGCCCTTCTGATTGACGATCGCGATGATCTGCGCCAAGCTGCCACCTCCTTTGGATGTCGATACGGTGCTATTCTAGCACATGCAGGGGAAGATTGCAACCGTGCAGGAGCGTTCTGTAAAAAATTCCTGTTTCACGTGAAACATTTGGAAAACGGTCCGCCGTTTTGCGCCATACCGCGTCCAGGACATGAGCTCTGCCATGCGCGGTGGCGTTGTAAAATTTCTGCTCTCCGCTTTCCATGTTTCATTCGTGTCTGCCTCATCCTGATCGATGCATCTATTATAATAGTATATAGCCATGCGTTGGGCAGAAAAGCCTGTGTTTCACGTGAAACACAGAACTTGCGTCTCTGTTCCTTCTCAGCCGTCGAAAAGCGGTCTTTTGCCGCTGCTCATCAAAAAATCCGGCAGCGCTTGCAATTCCGGCCTCAGCGTGCTATGATACGCAGGTGTTAACAAGCTAAAGCAAAAAAGTTAGGAGCCTTGAACCATGCGAATTGTACTCAAGCTGGGGACGTCCACGCTCACGCACCCGACGGGGAATCTGAACATTCGCCGCGTGGAGGAGCTGTGCAAGGTCTGCAGCGATCTCAAAAATGCAGGGCATGAGCTGGTGCTGGTATCGTCCGGTGCCGTCGCCATGGGTGTCGGCAAGTTGTCGCTGGCCGAGCGGCCGAAGGATATTCCCGGCAAGCAGGCGGCGGCTGCCGTCGGCCAGTGCGAGCTGATGTACATTTATGATAAGCTCTTCTCGCAGTACCACCACGTCGTGGCGCAGCTGCTCATCACAGCGGACGACATCGAGACGCCGGAGCGCGCGAAAAACTTCCACAACACTCTCGCACGGCTGCTGCAGCTGCGCACGCTGCCGATCATCAACGAAAACGACACCGTCGCCACGCAGGAGCTGGGCATTGGCGACAACGACACGCTGGCCGCCATCGTCGCCCGGACGATCCGGGCAGACCTCCTCATCCTGTTTTCGGACATCGACGGTCTGTTCACGGCCGACCCGCACAGCGATCCCGCGGCGAAGCTCATCCCCGTCGTCGAGAGGCTCACGCCGGAGATCGAGCGGCTGGCCTGCGGCGCGGGCAGCAAATTCGGCACGGGCGGCATGCAGACGAAGCTCCACGCCGCGCACATCGCTACGGAGGCCGGTGTGCCCATGGTCATTGCCAACGGCGCGCAGCCCGCTGCGCTCTACGATCTGATGGACGGCAAGCCCGTCGGCACAAAATTTCTGGCACGGGAGGCGGAGGCATGATGGAATTCACCCCGACGGAGGACATTCTGCAGCGCGCGAAGGCCGCGGCGGCCTGCCCGGCCCTGCGCGACACCGAGGCGAAAAACCGCGCCCTTGCCGCCATGGCGCAGGAGCTGCGCGCGGAGGCACCTGCCATTCTGGCGGAGAACGCCGCCGATCTCGAGGCTGCGCGCGGCACGGTCTCGAACGTCATGCTCGACCGCCTCGCGCTGAATGAGGCACGGCTCGAGGGCATGGCAGCCGGCATCGAGGCCGTTGCTGCCCTGCCGGACCCGGTCGGCCGGACGTTGGACGAATTCGTCCGTCCGGACGGCCTTCGCATCTGCAAGCGCAGCGTGCCGATGGGCGTTATCGCCATCATCTATGAGAGCCGCCCGAACGTCACGTCGGACGCCGCCGCGCTCGCGCTGAAGTCCGGCAATGTCTGCGTGCTGCGCTCCGGGCGCGAGGCCTACCGCTCCGCCGCCGCCATCACGGCAGCGCTGCGCCGCGGGCTGGAGCGGACCGGTCTGACGCCGGATCTCGTGAACCTTGTGGAGGACACGTCACACGCAGGGGCTGCCGCTCTCATGACGGCCACGGGCTATGTTGACCTGCTCATCCCGCGCGGCGGGGCAGGCCTTATCCGCGCGTGCGTCGAGCACGCGACCGTGCCGTGCATCCAGACCGGCACGGGCATCTGCCATGTCTATGTCGACGAGAGCGCCGATCTTGATATGGCGCTCGATATCATCGAAAACGCGAAAACGAGCCGCCCGTCCGTCTGCAACGCGGCCGAGGTCCTGCTCGTCCACCGCGCCGCCGCGCCGAGGTTCCTGCCCATGCTGCAAAAGCGCCTGTGCGGCCCCGGGGCCAAGCACCCCGTCCGCCTGCGCTGCGACGAAGAAGCCGCAGCCATCCTGGGCATCGCGCCGGACCCGGAGTTCGACACGGAATTTCTGGACTATGTGCTGGCCGTCGGCATCGTAGACGACGTGGAGGGGGCCATCCGCCATATTGCGCAGCATTCCACGCACCACAGCGAGGCCATCGTCACGCGAAGCGAGGAAAGCGCCGCCCGCTTCACGGCGGGGGTGGACAGCGCGGCCGTCTATGTCAACGCCTCGACGCGCTTCACGGACGGCGGCGAATTCGGCCTCGGCTGCGAGATGGGCATCTCGACGCAGAAGCTCCACGCGCGCGGGCCGATCGGCCTGAACGAGCTGACGACCTATCAGTATGTTATCACCGGAAACGGTCAGATCAGGAGGTAAGCGCATGAAGATTGGATTCATCGGGACCGGAAATATGGGCGGCGCGCTGGCGCGGGCCGCAGCGAAGGGCGGCCACACGCTGCTGCTTGCCAACCGCACCCCGGCCAAGGCCGAGGCGCTGGCAAAGGAGCTGGGCGGGACGGTCTGCCCGAACGCGGAGGCTGCGGAAACGGCCGAGCTGCTGTTTCTCGGCGTGAAGCCGCAGGGCCTGCCGGGTCTGGCAGGAGAGCTGGCTCCCGTGCTGCAGGCGCGGAAGGGGAATGCACCCGTCGTCGTCAGCATGGCGACGGCCGTGACGCTCCGGGAGCTGGACGCCATGCTCGGCGGGGGACTGCCGCTCATCCGCATCATGCCGAACACGCCCGCAGCCGTCGGCGCGGGCACGATCCTCTATGCCGCGCAGAACGTGACGGACGCGCAGCTGAACGCCTTCCACGCCGTTCTGGCACAGGCCGGGCTGCTGCTGCCCCTGCCGGAGGCGCAGATCGACGCCGCAAGCGCCATCTCGGGCTGCGGGCCGGCCTTCTGCTTCCAGTTTGCGGACGCACTGGCCCTCGGCGGCGTGCGCGCGGGCCTGTCGTACCCGGACGCCTGCCGTCTGGCGGCGCAGACCATGCTCGGCGCGGCGGAGATGCTCCTGCAGGGTGGGGAAGCGCCGGACGTGCTGAAAATGCGCGTGTGCAGCCCGGCAGGAACGACGATCGAGGGCGTTCTGGCGCTCGAGCAGGGTGGATTTTCCTATACCGTGCAGAATGCCGTCACGGCCGCCTACCGCAGAACGGTCGAAATGACGAGGAAGGGGTGATTCGATGCAGCTCCTCCTGACCATCGTCGTCTGCCTGTTCGCGGGTGCGGGGGCCGGCCTCGGCACGGGCTTTGCCGGAATGAGTGCCGCTGCCGTCATCACACCCATGCTCGTCACATTCCTGCATATCGAGCCTTACACGGCCGTCGGCATCGCACTGGCATCCGATGTGCTGGCAAGCGCCGTCTCGGCCTATACCTACGGCCGCAACAGGAATCTGGACATCCGCAACGGCCTCATCATGATGATCACGGTGCTGGTGTTCACCGTCGTCGGAAGCCTTGTCTCGAGTCTTGTGCCATCCGTTGCAATGGGCAATTTCTCCGTGATCATGACACTGCTGCTCGGCATCAAGTTCATCGTCCGCCCGGTGATGACCACGAAGGAGGACATGCAGCAGATCCCGACGCGCACGCGCATCATCAAGTCCATTGTCTGCGGCGCGATCGTCGGCTTTATCTGCGGCTTTATCGGTGCGGGCGGCGGCATGATGATGCTCCTGCTGCTCACGGGCGTCATGGGCTATGAGCTCAAGACCGCCGTCGGCACGAGCGTGTTCATCATGACGTTCACGGCCCTGACCGGCTCCGTTTCGCACTTCGCCATCGGCGGCGCGCCGCAGTGGCTGCCGTTTTTCCTGTGCATCATCTTTACGTTCGGCTTTGCCCAGCTGGCTGCACGCATCGCCAACCGTGCCAGCGCCAAAACACTCAACCGCGCCACGGGCGTTATTCTCGTCATTCTCGGCGTCGTGATCCTGGGCTTTTCGCTGCTGGAATAGTGGTTTATAAAAATAACACCGCGATCGGATCGCGGTGTTTTTTCCTTATTACGATTTACGATATCGCGATCTCAGAACGGTTTTCCTCGGGGCAGAGGGCGGCAGGTGACCGGAGAGGCTGCAAATGCCGGCATTGACAACCCTGCATGTCCGGGCGGCGAAATCGCACCGCAAACTCTTTTCTTCCCGATTCTTCCCTTTTCCCGGGAAATATGGTATGATAAATTATAATAAATTGGAATCAGGGCAGCACCGCACAATGCCGTGAGAGCCTTCGGTGAAGGCCGAGGGTGCGCTGCCGCCTTAGAATCTGGATCAGGAGCGAAAAAACTATGGACATCCATCTTCTGGAACGTTTGAAGGACATCGTCCGCTCGGCGGGCACGACGGTCCGTTCGGCGCAGGATGCCGCCATGGGCATCCGCGAAAAATCCTCGCATGTCGACCTCGTCACGCTGTATGACCCCATGGTGCAGGAATTCCTGCGCAGCCGCCTGATGACGCTGCTGCCGGAGGCGGGCTTCCTCGGGGAGGAGGACGCGACGCATGACATTGCGGGCAGGCGCCAGCTGTTCATCGTCGACCCCATCGACGGCACGATGAACTTTATCCGCGGCCTGCACCACAGCTCCATCTCCGTCGCACTGGCGGTCGACGGCGTCGTGACGCACGCCGTGGTCTACAATCCCTATTACGACGAGATGTTCTCCGCCCAGCGCGGCAAGGGCGCGTGGCTCAACGGCCAGCGTCTGCATGTCACGCAGCACGCCGTCCACGACAGCCTCGTGCTGTTCGGCAGCGCCATCTATTACCGCGAGACCATCCCCGAGACGCTCCGCTTCGTCGAAGCGCTCCTGCCGAACTGCCTTGATTTCCGCCGCGGCGGCTCGGCCGCGCTGGACTGCTGCTATGTGGCCGCGGGCCGGGCGGACCTGTTTTTTGAGTGCAAGCTGTGTCCGTGGGACTATGCCGCGGGCGGTCTGATCGTCACGGAGGCGGGCGGCATCGCCACCCAGCTCGACGGCAGCCCGCTGGCCCTGACGCAGCGCGGCTCCGTCGCCATGGGCAACGCCGTGAATCATCCGGAGCTGCTGGCCATTGCCCGCCGCATCCGGGAAGGAGGCGACGCATGAAAAAGCGCTGCTTTGCTCTGCTGCTGGCCCTGTCGCTGCTGCTGACGGGCTGCAGCCCCCTGTTTGACCTCTATTCCGCCTTCCGCGGCGAATATACCCGCCCGGATTATTCGGACGGCGCGATCTCGTACCGCGAGTTCCAGCGGCCGTATCAGCCCCGCGTGAAATACACGGCCGAGCCGGACATCGAATACGTCCGCCCGGACGTCGACAGCCTTTGCAGCGCGCTCAAGTCCATCGGCGCATCCGCGACCGGCGGCAAGGCCGCTGCGGCCGACATCATCAATCAGTTCGACGCGGCCTATGACGACTATGTTCTTTTCAACACCATGGGCGAGCTTGCCTACCTGCGCTACACCCGCGACCTGAGCGACAGCTACTACGAGGCGGAGTACACCTGGTGCACGGACCAGACGACGCGCGTGGAAAAGGCCATGGAGGACTGCTACACGACCATGGCCAAAAGCAGCCTGCGCAGCGCGCTCGAGGAGCAGTATTTCGGCGAGGACTTCTTTGCGTCCTACGACTCGGACGGCGTGTATTCCGACGCCCGGACCGTCGCCCTCCTGCAGCAGGAATCCGAGCTGCAGGCGCAGTATGTCGCCCTGCAGAACGACCCGGCGATCGAGTGGAACGGCAGCACACGCTCCGTCTCGGAGCTGCTGGAAAACGCCGTGACGGCCGACCTCTATTACGAAGTTCTCGGCGCGTATTACGACGCCTACGGCGCACAGGCGGGCGAGATCTACATCAAGCTCATCCAGACGCGCCGGGAGCTTGCCGGGCGGCTGGGCTACGGCAGCTACGCCGACTATGCCTATGACGCGCTCTATTACCGCGACTACACCCCGGCGCAGGCCGAGCGCTATGTTGAGCGCGTGCGCACGGAGCTGGCCCCCGTCTACACGGAGGCGGCCGAGCCGATGCAGCTTTCCGCCCTTTCCGCCGACGAGACGATGCAGCACCTGCATGAGGCGGCCGACACGCTCGGCGGCGAGGTGCAGACGGCCATGGGCTTCCTTGACGCCTATTCGCTTTATGACATCACGAGCTCCGCGAATAAAATGCCCGGCTCGTACACAACGTACCTTGAGTCCTACGAGATGCCCTACATCTATATCTCGCCCGAGGGGACGCTGGCGGACCTGCTGACGGCCGCGCATGAGTTCGGCCACTTTGTCGACGGCTATGTGAACTGCAATCAGACGTTCTCCATCGACTGCTCCGAGGTCTTCTCGCAGGCGCTGGAGTACCTGACGCTCGGCAGCACGTCGCTGGGCTTTGCCCGCGCGGCAGAGCTGCGGCAGTACAAGCTCTATGACTCGCTCGAGACCTTCCTCACGCAGGCGTGCTACTATGCCTTTGAGTGCAAGGCCTATGCCCTGCCGGACAGTGAGCTGACGGTCGGGAAGCTCAATGAGCTGTTTGCGGAATGCTGCGTGGACTTCGGCCTGTTTGACGAGGCGTCGGCGGAGCAGGCCGCGCGCAGCTGGATCGACGTGCAGCACTTTTTCTCCGCGCCGTATTATGTCATCAGCTACTGCGTCTCGAACGATGCAGCCCTTCAAATTTACCAGCTGGAGCAGGAAACGCCCGGCGCGGGTCTGAAGGCCTTCAGCGACCTGCTGTATGCCGCGCCGGAGTCGACGTTCCTCGCCATGCTGCAGGACGGGAGCCTGACCTCGCCGTTTGACGAGAACCGGATGCAGGATCTGGCGGCATATTTTAAGGAAGCGCTGTAATTTGTAAATTTTTGCGCGGACATCGATAGCGCGCTGTAGGGGAGCGGACAGCCGGGCCCGGCTGCGCACTGCCGAGCGAAACAGGCCTCCGTTAAAATGATAACCGCTCCCGAATTGTCATTGCGAGGAGCGAAGCGACGTGGCGCCCTCGCAATGACAAACTTGGAGGCATTACACGGTCGGCAAAGCCCCCTGTAACTTGTCAGCCCGCAGGGCGCTCAGGGAACGCCGCTACAGTCAAACCTGGTAGCATGTACGGTCGGCGATGCCTTTCCCATTCCGGCAGTGCCTTCCCGAGATTGCCACGGGCGCAAAGCGCCCTCGCAATGACACATCAGGGAAGCACGAGGTGCACCAGTGCCCTCGCGCGGTTGAATTACCCCGTACAAGGCGGTCACTGACCGCCGCTACAGACGCAATTGGTGCATGCCGTTTTAACGGCGGCCTGTACGGGCTGCAAGTGCCTTCCCGAGATTGCCACGGGCGCGAAGCGCCCTCGCAATGACAAATCGGGGCCATCCTCGTTTTATCAACAGCCTGTTCGGATCGGCAGCATTGCGCCACTTTCCATTTTCAAATTTCCATTTGCTGCATTTCCCGCACTTACCGAAAGGATCACATCATGTCTGACATCATTGCTGCCATTGCGACGGGGCGTGCGCCCTGCGCCATCGGCATTCTCCGCCTGTCCGGGCCCGGCTGCGCCGCGCTGACGGGCCGCGTTTTCACCCCGAAGCAGCCGTTTGCGGACGCGCCGGACCGCCGTCTCGTCCTCGGCCTGCTGCACGACCGGCAGGGGCGCGTCATTGACGAGTGCCTCGGCGTCGTGTGCCGCGCGCCGCACAGCTACACCGGCGAGGAGACCGTTGAGCTGCAGTGCCACGGCTCGCCCGCCATGCTGGCCGCCGGGCTGGAGTCGCTGCTGGCCGCCGGGGCGCGGCAGGCGGGACCCGGCGAATTCACGCGCCGGGCCTTCCTGAACGGCAAGCTCGACCTGACGCAGGCCGAGGCCGTCGTCGACCTCATCGACGCCGAGACGGCCGACGCCGCCGCGAACGCCGCCGGGCAGCTCGGCGGGGCGCTCAAGCGCGCCATCGGGCCGGTCTATGACGGGCTGACGGACCTGTGCAGCCATTTCCACGCCGTGCTCGACTATCCGGACGAGGACATCGAGGACTTCGGCGCGGCGGAGCTGAGCGGAGCGCTGGACCGCGCGGGCGCGGCGCTGCAAGAGCTGCTTGCGACCTACGAAAAGGGCCGCCACCTGCGGCAGGGCGTGCGCGCCGTGCTGCTCGGCAAGCCGAATGCGGGCAAATCATCGCTGCTGAACCGGCTGGCGGGCTATGACCGCGTCATCGTCACGGACATCGCCGGGACGACGCGCGACACCGTCGAGGAGCCGGTGCGCGTCGGCCGCGTGCTGCTGCGCCTGACGGACACGGCCGGCATCCGCGAGGCCGGGGACGCCATCGAGGCCCTCGGCGTGGCCCGCTCGGAGCAGGCCGCGCGCGAAGCGGAGCTGGCCCTGTTCGTCTGCGACGCCTCGCAGCCCCTGACGGGCGAGGACCGCCGCGCCATCGAAGCGGCCAAATGCGCCCCGCGCAGTCTGGCCCTGTGCAACAAATCAGACCTGCCCGCCGTCGTCTCGCCGGACGAGCTGCCGTTCGACACCGTTCTGACCGTCTCTGCCCGCACGGGCGCAGGGCTGGACGCCCTGCCCGCCGTGCTCGAGGGCTGGTTCCTCGGCGAAAACGCCTGTGACGGCTCCCTCCTGACCAACCCGCGCCAGTTCGGCGCGCTCGACCGCGCCTCCCGCGCCATCGAACGGGCGAAAACGGGCCTCAGCCTCGGCGTCACGCCAGACGCCGTGCTCACGGACGTGGAGGAGGCCATGGCCGCCCTCGGCGAGGTCACGGGCCGGACGGTCCGCGAGGATATCACAAATCGCATTTTTGAGCGATTCTGTGTCGGAAAGTGAGCGAATATGAAAGAAAAGATCGAGGAAATTTCCCTCTCCATGGAGCGCGGGCACCGGCGCATCCTGCGGGTGCTCTCCGCGCTCGCGGTCATCGGCCTGTTTGCCGCGCTCTGGAAATGGCGCGGCCTTGCCGCGATGGAGCCGATCGTCGAAGGCGGGCAGCGCAGGTGGCTGCTCGCCATTGGGGAGAGCATCGCCGTGTCGCTCGCGGCGCAGTGGGTGCTCTATCTGCTGCCGTGGCCGCTGCTGGCCCTGTTCGGCCGGATGACCCCGTTCTGCTCCATCTTTGCGCGGCGCCCGTGCGTCGGCTCGAATGCGGAGCTGAGCCGTGCCGCCGTGCTTGCCGTGCGGCTGCTCCCGCCCGTGCTCGTAGGCGCGGCGCTGTGGTTCGCGCTGGCGCGCGTGCCGCTCGTGTGGTTCTGGCCCGTGGCGATGGCAAGCGTCGGCTGCACCGTCGCGGCGCTTGGCATGGTGTATGACGCCGTGCGCGTGCTGCAGGTCCCCGGCCGGGCAACGTTCTGCGACCTAGGCATTGTTATTCAGGTTTACCGGGAGGTATCGTAATATGCTGCAAACCCTGTTGGATTCCTGCGCAGCGCTCGGTGTGCCGCTGACGGCGGCGCAGGCGGAGCAGCTGTGTGAATTCGGCGCGCGCCTGCTCGAGCAGAACCGCGTTATGAATCTGACGGCCATCACGGAGCCGCAGGCCGTGGCGAAGCTGCACTTTGCCGACTGCCTCGCGCTGCTGCGCATCGTGCCGTTTTCAGGCAAGCGCGTCATCGACGTCGGCTGCGGGGCGGGCTTCCCCGGCGTGCCGCTGAAGCTCGGCGAGCCGAGCCTCGACCTGACGCTGCTCGACAGCCTCGGCAAGCGCGTGACGTGGCTGGAGGCGACACTGCGGGACATGGGCGTCCCGGCGCAGTGCGTCTGTGCCCGCGCGGAGGACTATGCCGCCAAGGCGCGCGAGCAATATGACATCGCGACGTCCCGCGCGGTGGCACGGCTGAACATTCTGGCGGAGCTGTGCCTGCCGTTCGTGAAGCCGGGCGGGTATTTCCTCGCCATGAAGGCCGCCGCTGCGGCCGAGGAGCTGGAGGAGGCGAAGCGCGGCATCGCAAGGCTGGGCGGCCGCGTGGAAAAAACGGAGACCTACGACATCGACGGCGCGCCGCGCTGCGTCATCGTCATCCGCAAGGAACGCCCGACGCCCCCGGCCTATCCCCGCCGCTATGCAAAGATCAAGCAGTCACCGCTGTGATTTGAAAGAAAGATGAGCGTAAATGAGCTATTTTGCAGGAAATTATGACATTGCCGTCATCGGCGCGGGCCATGCCGGGATCGAAGCCGGTCTCGCGGCCGCGCGGCTGGGGCTGCAGGCCGTCGTGTTCACGATCAATCTGGACGCCGTGGGCAACATGCCCTGCAACCCGGCCATCGGCGGCACGGGCAAGGGCCATCTCGTGCGCGAGCTCGACGCCCTCGGCGGCGAGATGGGCCGCGCGGCGGACGCCTGCTGCATCCAGTACCGCATGCTCAACCGCGGCAAGGGCCCGGCCGTGCACTCCCTGCGCGCGCAGGCAGACCGCCGCCGCTATCAGGAGCACATGAAGCGTCTGCTCGAGCGCGAGCCGAACCTCTATCTCAAGCAGGCCGCCGTCACGGAGATCCGAACGGAGGGCGGGCACGTCAGCGGCGTCGTGACGCAGCTCGGCGCGGAATACCGCGTGCGCGCCGTCATCGTCGCGGCCGGGACGTACCTCGACAGCACCGTCATCACCGGGCAGTGCGTCCTGCACTCCGGGCCGGACGGCCTGCGCCCCGCGCCGGAGCTGAGCCAGTGCCTGCGCGCCCTCGGCCTGCGCATGCGCCGCTTCAAGACCGGAACGCCCCCGCGCATCAACGCGCGCAGCGTCGATTTCTCGAAAATGGAAGTCCAGCGCGGCGACGACGACCCGGAGCCGTTCTCGTTTTCCACCCGCGAGCCGCCGAAAAATCAGGCCGTGTGCTGGCTGACGTGGACGAACGAGCGCACGCACGCCGTCATCCGCGAGAATCTGCACCGCAGCCCGCTGTTCGACGGCTCCATCACCGGCGTCGGCCCGCGCTACTGCCCGAGCATCGAGACGAAGATCGTCCGCTTTGCCGACAAGCCGCGCCACCAGCTCTTTCTGGAGCCGTGCGGCCTCGGGACGGACGAGCTGTACCTGCAGGGCCTGTCCACGAGCCTGCCGGAGGAGGTGCAGCTTGCCATGCTGCACACCATCGCGGGGCTGGAGCACGCCGAAATGCTGCGCCCGGCCTACGCCATTGAATATGACTGCATCGACCCGACGGAGCTTTCCGCGACGCTCGAGTGCAAAAAGCTGCCCGGCCTCTACGGCGCGGGGCAGTTCAACGGCACGTCCGGCTATGAGGAGGCGGCCGTGCAGGGCTTTGTGGCGGGCGTGAACGCCGCGCTGAAGCTGCTCGGGCGCGAGCCGCTGGTGCTCAGGCGTTCGGACGGCTACATCGGCACCCTCATCGACGACCTCGTCACGAAGGGCACGGAGGAGCCGTACCGCATCATGACCTCGCGCAGCGAATACCGGCTGCTGCACCGGCAGGACAACGCCGACGAGCGGCTCACGCCCATCGGCTATCGCATCGGCCTCATCCCCGCCGAACAGGCACAGGCCGTCGCGGAGAAATACGAGGCCGTCCGGCGCGAGCAGCGCAGGCTGGAGCACACCGGCGTGCCCGCCGGTCCGGCGCTGAACGGGTTTCTGCAGGCGCGCGGCTCGGCGGAGGTCGTCAGCTCCGCGCGGCTGGCAGACCTGCTGCGCCGCCCGGAGCTGCACTATGCAGAGCTTGCTCCCTTCGACCCGGAGCGGCCGGAGCTTCCGGCGGCCGTGACGCGTCAGGTCGAGATCCGGGTGAAATATGCGGGGTACCTGCAGCGGCAGGAGCAGCAGATCGAGGCGTTCCGCCGCGAGGAATCGCGCCTGCTGCCGGAGGATGCGGACTATGCCTCCATCGCCGGTCTGCGCCTCGAGGCGCGGCAGAAGCTGGCCGACATCCGCCCGCGCTCCATCGGGCAGGCCGGGCGTATCTCCGGCGTTTCGCCTGCGGACATTGCCGTGCTGCTGATCTGGCTCAGCCAGCGCAATGAAAATTCGACCGATCACGCGGAATAACGGGACGTCTCACGGTAATTCCGTGAATAAGAATAATTTTTCACCTTTTTCCTCTTAGAGTATCATATTTTCTGCCGTTTCCGCATGTTTGTCGAAGAACGTCGACGAAAAAGCAGACATTTTCAGGGAAAGTCATTGCAAAAGCGGGCCGAATATGTTAAATTAGAAGCACCGCTTGTACATCCATGCGGAAATGAGAGAATCTACGAGGAGGAGAGTTGTTACATGGAAAAAATGTATCGGGTCCTGCTGGCAAACGGCAGCGAAGAGTTTTGTGGGAAGCTCGGCGTTGCCCTGAAGCAGACGAATCGGTATTCCGTGGTCGGCTCGGCTTGCGACGGCGTTCGCGCCATCAGCCTGCTGAAAGAGCTGAAACCGGATCTGCTGGTCGTCGACCTCATGCTGCCGCAGGCGGACGGCCTGTCCGTGCTGAAGGCAGCGGCCGGGCTGGATCCAAAGCCAAAGCTTCTGGTTTTGGTGGAGTTCGTAACAGAATATGTGTCTTCAATGTTTATGACGCTCGGCGTGCAATATATCATGCTGAAACCATGCAGCTGCCGTGCCGTCGTGGAGCGTCTCGACGAGATCTGCGAGAGCGCCGTTTCGCGCAAACCCGCCATCGCAGCAAAGCGCAACGCCAACATCGAGTCCATGGTCACCTCGATCATTCACGAGATCGGCGTCCCTGCGCACATCAAGGGCTATCAGTATCTCAGGGAGGCGATCCTGATTGCCGTCAATGACATGGATGTTATCAACGCCATCACCAAGGTGCTCTATCCGCAGGTGGCCAAGACGTTCGCCACGACGCCCTCGCGCGTCGAGCGCGCCATCCGCCACGCCATCGAGGTCGCGTGGGACCGCGGCGACCTGGAGACGCTGCAGCGCTTCTTCGGCTACACGGTGTCGAACACGAAGGGCAAGCCGACGAACAGCGAGTTCATCGCCCTCATCGCCGACCGCCTGCAGCTCCAGCTCCGCAGCCCCGAGGCTGCGGCCATGTGAGCCGGGGGATGGAGAAAAACTCCCGAACACAAAAGAGAGCAAAAATTTTCCCGCCTGCTTGTGCAGGCGGGGCTTTTTTACGGCATAGACGCACGGGTTTATTACGAAAAAGCAATCCGCCTCTGTATCGCACAGGGGCGGATCTGTTTATTTGTCATACGGGACTCGGAAATAGTCCAAATACTTCCGAAACCTGTCCTGTGCAGAAAGGCAGGTATCACGCAAATAGCCGCGCTCGTTCGGCCACTCCTTCAAGCCGCGGTAGTAGAACATCTTGATGTCGTCCTCGATGATAAACGGCACGATGTTGCTCCGCAGGCATTCTTTGAAAAGGAGCAGGCGCCCGACTCTGCCGTTGCCGTCCTGGAACGGATGGATGCGCTCAAAGCGGTAGTGAAAGTCAAGCAAATTGTCAAAGGTTTTGTGCGTAATAGCGTTGTACTCGGCAAGCAGCGTCTTCATCTCAGCACCGACATTCTCGGGCGCAGTGGTATCCATGCCGCCGACCTCGTTGGGCAGTCTCTTGTAATCCCCGACGGCAAACCAATCGAGGCGGGAATCGGAAGTTCCGCTTTTCAGAACGGCGTGCAGCTGCTTGATGAACGCCTCGCTCAGCATATGATTTGCGCTATCGATCATCATATCAATGCACTTGAAATGGTTGGCGGTCTCGACCACATCGTCAACCTTGACCGTCCCGTCCGATGCGCCGATGGTGTTCGTCTCAAAGATATAGCGCGTCTGATCGTGGGTAAGGCGACTGCCCTCCATGTGGTTGGAGTTATAGGTCAGATCGATTTGGATTTTATGATAAATGCCGCCGTGCAGCTTCGCCGCTTTTTCGGCTTTCAGCACCGCAAGAAGGGTCTTTGGTGTATCGGTTTTCTTGTTCATGCGATCGGGCTTCTCCGCGGTTTCGGGTATGTTCCATGTCTTTCCGGTCAGAAATGCACCGTCGATTTTTCCTTCGGCGCAGTACCCTCGCACGCTGCGTTCGGAAACGCCCCACCTTTTCGCCGTTTCCGCGACAGAAATATATTTCATAGAGATCCCTCCCTTTCTGCACAGGGATAGTATAGCACATTATCGGCAAAATATAAAGAACAATTTATGAAACAGTATTTGAATTTTGCCGATAACGGCAATTGTACGCGCGCGGAGCAGGCGCAGTACATTTTCACGGAGTTCGTCCCGACGCACCGGGACAATGGAAGTGGGGGACAGATACGCAGAGGAACGGGAAAACGGCAAAAAGCACCGCCTGCCGAACGGACAGGCGGTGCTGATTTGGCAAACCTACCGCTCGTGGATACCATGCACCATGTTTTGACGGCATGGTGCATTAATTTATGGGTTCGATTTTGATGCACTGGGACAACGAGGACAGAAAGGACAGAATATAACCCACTTTATTGTTCCATTCCGCGGTATCCATGTTTTTCGGCGTTCCCCAGCAAATACAGGAAAGCAAACGCAGGAATTCGTAGCAGATCTTTACCGCACTTTGTGTTATGAACTCCATAATCGTCCGCATTCTTGGTTATAATTATTGCTGCCGACGATTCCTCACACAATTCTACGATCGCATCATCATCCGCAATTGGCGCACCTTCTCTGTATTTAACTTCAATGAGGATGTTTTTCGTATTAGGATAGTCCACCACAATATCAATTTCTTTGCCCTTTTTTCCACCTCTAAAATAGCCCACCGAAGTAGCATATTGATAATAAAACGCTGCGACATGCTTGTAAACAGCCGTTTCAACAATCTTTCCCATCTCAACAGGGTCCGTCAAAACAGAATCATCCATCAAAACAGCATTCCGAATTGCTGCATCGGCGATATAAATTTTAGGACGCGCCTTTAATACCTTTTTCCCTGCCATATCAACCGGCCAACTCTGATAAATCAAATTTGCACTTTCCAGATACTGAATATAGTTTTCTACAGTTGTGCGAGATACACCGTTCAGTTCTTTCGTAATTGCCTCAATCGATACAATTTCCGAAGATACATTGCAGAGGTATAAGAAAATTCTCTCCAGCTCCGTTGCGTTACGGATATTGTACAGTGAGGGAAGATCACGCTTAAGAACTTTATCCACAACATCTTCTCGCATGATCTGCTGCGCCATCAAATCATTGTCAGCCAATGCCAACTCCGGAAAACCGCCAATCTGCAAATACCGCATAAAATGATTTTGAACCTTGGAAAGCTGCATCATAATTTGAGTCCGCTCGATCTGACTTTTACGGAGCATAGTTGTTACTTTCAGATCCGGAGCGATATTGGGTCGATCCAAATCCAGCAGTTCACAATATTCATAAAAAGACATCGTTGGGACTTGTATAACGGTCCAACGACCGGCACCACTTTCTCTGCTGCCCTTCATCAACGCCGGACTGGCAGAGCCAGTTGCAACAACACGTGTATTGGGTTGCGTATCATGGATGATCTTTAACCATCGATCCCAGTCCTGTGCGTACTGCACCTCATCAAAGAAATAATAGGCATCCTGCTCTGCATAGATATTTTCATGATAACACTCCAGAACATCCTGAAATTGGCTGAGCTTCAGCATAGGATGGTCCAAAGAAATAAAAACAATTTTCTGCGGTGCCACACCTGACTTTAACAGCGCTTCGATCATTTGGTATTGGATGGTTGTTTTTCCAACGCGTCTCGTCCCGGTCAAAACCACAGAGCGGCGAATTTCTTTATCCGTCAACCGCTTCATCGCTTCGTGGAATGCAAACCTCTTGTAGGTTTTTGACATCTGCGGGCTAACTGTCCCGGTTTTCCACCACGGATTATAAGCACTCAGAACTTTGAGGATGCTCTCTTTTGTTGTAATCGCCATTGAGATCAGCTCCTTTTTCAATATAATATCCGCAAAATCAATTTTTGTCAAGGATTATTGATAGTATACTATGAATGTTTTCCTAAAAATATTGATTTTTTCTGCTGAAATCCGCATTAAAAAACTTTTTCCGTTCCAGTTTTCAGATAATATTTTCGTGGAGTCAGATTTCTGAGGCACACTTTCGATCAAGCAATAGCGCAATCAGTTTTTGCTGTTTGCGCTTTGGTATTTTGTTTGCTGATTCGGATGGCTCTTTGATGAATCAGGTGATACCGATGTTCAATGTGCAAAGTAAGTCAAAGTCTCTTTGCTGATTCAAGCAAATTTTGCCGAATCAGCAAAGAGACTTTGAATATTTCATCATAGTCAAGCCGTAACAATCCATAATTATGGGCAGGGGATGTCAAGTTTCTGTGCACTTTCGTTTTGTACGGAAACTTCGTAAATGATAACTTTCTGATAACTCTCCTCCCCAGCCATTGACTATCCCAGACCCGAAAATATACTGTCATATCGGAAGGAGGTGTCACTATGACGCAGGCAGAATATGAAGCCGAAACGTGTTTTCGGCTCTGCAAGAGTATTTTCTCTACGCTGGCCGCTATGGGGCACATTTCAGAAAATAATGTGCAGGCCTTGCTCCGTGCTGCCGCAGAGAAATACAGCGCCCCCATTGGCGAATTGGAGGTGAACAGCATTGCCTCAGAAAAAGATTACAAGGGTTGAGTTCCCCACCAAACCGCTCTCGCCGTCCCAACCGACCCCCACGAAGCGGGTCGCCGCTTATGCCAGAGTGTCCACCGTGAAGGATGCCCAGGAGAACAGTCTTCAATCGCAGCAGGAGTATTTCGCGGAATATATCCGGCAGCACTCGGACTGGGTCTTTGCCGGAATGTACACCGATGACGGCGTTTCCGGCTTGTCCATCCGCAGGCGGGACGGTTTCAACCGCATGGTGAATGATGCGCTGGACGGTAAAATCGATCTGATCCTCACAAAATCGCTGTCCCGTTTTGCCCGAAATACCGTAGATGCCCTCACGACCATCCGCAAGCTGAAAGCCGCTGGAGTGGCGGTTTATTTTCAACGGGAGAACATCAACACCATATTCTTATAACGATTTCTATTTTACCAATCCCTGTCTTTTCAGACCATGGCCGCAGCAAATCCGGGCGCACATCGCGCCGATGGCCGGAAATGTTCGAAATATCCCGGGTTTCCTTCCAAAAACATTCCCAGACCGGCAACAAATAAAAAATTACCGTTGCTGATATGGTATCAACAACGGTAACTGATTTGGTTGCGGAGACAGGACTTGAACCTGCGACCTCCGGGTTATGAGCCCGACGAGCTACCAACTGCTCTACTCCGCGATATGAAATGAGGGGCAATGCCCCAAGTGCTTATATAGGATACCACATTCTTTTGGATTTGTCAAGCACTTTTTTTGCGGCGCGGCAAGCCGCCGCAGGGGGGCGGCCCCTGCGGCAGGCCCTGCAGCGATCAGAGGTAGGCCTTCATGGCCTCGGTGGCCTTCTCGGGGTCCTCGGAGACGACGACGGTGAAGGACATGTTGTTCGCGGCGCCGAACTTATCGCACCACAGGACGAAGTCCTCGACCTCGGCGACGCCGGCCTCCTCGACGAGCTTATAGAAGCTGTCGATGAAGATGTGGCTGATGTCGAAATTGCCCGCATGCAGGCCGCTGATGAAGCCCTTCAGGAACGTCAGCGTACCCATGGAATACTCCTGATAGTCGATCAGGCGAACGCGGATATCAATATCGTAACGGAGCTTGGTGCCCTTTTCGATGCAGACCATGCTGCCGGTTTCGTTCTTTACGGCCTCGTTGATGTCGGTGACGAGCTGCTTGGTCTTGCCGGAACCCTTCAGCCCCATGATCAGTTTGACCATCGGATGATCCTCCTTTGTTCTTCCGGCCGCGCCGGTTATGAGAAGGCCCCGGCACCTTCCGGTACACCTTCCCTGATATCTATTTTACCAAGTTTTTACCCGGATTGCAACACCAATTTGCACATTCGTCCCGCCACATTCGTCCCGCCGCGTCCGTCCGTATACAGGACGGCGCATCTAAAAAGACATTTACGGCCGCCTCACGCGCGGCCGCCGCCCGGCCGGAATGCCGCCAGCAGCCGCGCGGAACGCAAAAACTTTTGCGATGATTGTGCACTATTATGTACAGAAATCGTAGGAAAATCGAGGTAATCCTGTGCTTTCTGCACAAAAAAATTATGGAAAGCGAGATATTTTGCTTTTGGCCTGCAAAAGTGGAGAAAGCGTCCCGGCGCCCTTGCATTGCTCCCGGAAACTTGTTAAAATATTCATACCATGGGGACAAAAAGCTCCCTATTTGGAAATTAGAAGGAGGATCTCTAATCATGAAACACATTTGCACGAAGTTCGTGGCGATGCTGCTGGTCATTGCCATGATCGCAGGTGTGCTGCCGTTTGCGTTTGCGGCAAACGTCGGCCCGTTCACGGATGTGAAGGACACCGACTGGTTTGCTTCGAACGTTCAGTACGTTTATGACAACGGACTGATGAACGGCACCACGACAACGACATTCGAACCGGAGTCGAATCTGACCCGCGCGCAAACTGCCATGGTTCTGTGGCGCATCGCCGGTCAGCCCGCTCCCACCGCCAAGGCCCCCTTCACCGATCTGGTGGATGCATGGTACCGTGATGCCATCGCATGGGCCGCAGAGCAGAAGGTCGTCAACGGCCGCGGCGACGGCACGTTCGACCCCGCAGGCTTCATCACCCGCGAAGAGCTCGTCACCATGATCTGGCGCTACGCTGGCGAGGCTGCCTCCGAGCAGGACCTGAGCAATTGGCCGGATGCCGATAAGGTCTATGACTACGCCGCCGGCGCCATGAAGTGGGCTGTCGAGACCGGCGTCATCAACGGCAAGGACGGCAAGCTCGCCCCGAAGGACAACGCCACCCGCGCCCAGTTCGCCGCCATCATCGAGCGCTACATGAAGCTCAATGACACGAAGGCCGACGACATCGTGATCCTCTACACCAACGATGTTCACGCGAACATCACCGGCGGCTCCAGCAAAGCCCCCACGCTGACGTATGAGCAGGTCGCCTGGTACCGCAACAACCTCCAGACCCCGTACAGCCTGCTGGTCGATGCGGGCGACGCCATCCAGGGCGAGGCCATCTCCACCCTGACGCACGGCGAAGCCATCGTCGAGGTCATGAATGCCGCCGGCTATGACTATGCCACGTTCGGCAACCATGAGTTTGACTACGGCATGGATCAGCTGCTCGACACCATCGTCCCGGCCGCAAAGTATCAGTACCTGTCCTGCAACTTTGCCAGACTGGACGGCACCGCCATCGCCGGTGTGAAGCCCTATGCCATCGAGACCTTCGGCAGCAAGAAGGTCGCCGTCATCGGCATCAGCACCCCGGAGAGCTTCGTGAAGTCCACGCCGACCTACTTCCAGGACAAGGACGGCAACTACATCTATACCTTCGCCGAGGGCAACGACGGTCAGGACCTGTACGACTCCGTGCAGAAGACCATTGACGCAGCGAAGAAGGACGGCGCCGACTACGTCGTGGCCGTCGCACACCTCGGTATCGACGAGTCCTCCGAGCCGTGGCGCTCCACGGACGTCATCGCCAACACCACCGGCCTGGACGCCGTGCTCGACGGCCATTCCCACAGCACCATCCCGCAGGAGATCGTCAAGAGCAAGGACGGCAAGGACGTCATTCTCTCCTCCACGGGCACGAAGCTGAACAACCTCGGCAAGCTGACCATCAGCGCCGACGGCAAGCTCCACAGCGAGCTCATCAGCGACCTTGAGATCGAAAAGGACGCCAAGACGAAGGAAGTCGTCGACAAGATCGTCGCGGAGTTCCAGACCCTGCTGAACAAGGTCGTCGCCCACACGGACGTTGACCTCACCACCCAGAACCCCGAGGGCACGGCCCGCGCCATCCGCAACCGCGAGACGAACCTCGGCGACCTGTGCGCCGATGCTTACCGCGTCACGCTGGGCGCTGACATCGCCATCGTCAACGGCGGCGGCATCCGCGCCGACATCCCCGCAGGCGACATCACCTACAACCAGATCATCAAGGTCCATCCCTATGGCAACATGGCCTGCGTCGTGGAGGCCACCGGTCAGGAGATCCTCGATGCGCTGGAAATGGCCTCCCGCAACACGATGGCCGATTATGTTTCCGAGTCCGTCGATGAGAACGGCAACAAGGTCTATAACGCCGTCGGCGAGATGGGCGGCTTCCTGCAGGTCTCCGGCATGAAGTACACCATCAACACCGCCGTGGAATCCACCGTCAAGACGGACGACAAGGGCTCCTTCGTCTCCGTGGAAGGCGCGCGCCGCGTGCAGGACGTTCAGGTCCTGAACCAGACCACCAACACCTACGAGCCGATCGACCCCGCCAAGACCTACACCCTCGCCTCCCATAACTACATGCTCAAGTCCGGCGGCGACGGCATCAACATGTTCCAGGACAACAAGCTCCTGCAGGACGAGGTCAAGATCGACAACCAGGTCCTCATCGACTACATCGTCGATTCCCTCGGCGGCAATGTCGGCGAGCAGTACAAGAACCTCGCGGGCGAGGGCCGTATCACCGTCATCAACGAGAAGCCCGACGTCCCCGAGCTGAAGGACAATGAATACGCCCTCAGCACCGAGCTGGTCGACGGCGCGAAGGTCGTGTTCGTCAATCGCTCCGTCAGCAAGGCCATGTCCGCTGCGAACTCCGAAGGCAGCACCTTCAACCGCGCGGGCGTCGATGTCGCCCCGGTCAACGGCATCCTGACCACCGATAACGAAGAGCTCGTCTGGACGGTCGAAATGACCGAAGGCGGCTTCTTCCTGAAGCGCGCCGACGGCAAAAAGCTCTCCATCGGCAATAAGCCCGACGGCGGCACCTACAACAGCATGGGCTTCGACCAGGAGGATAACCCCGTCTGGAAGATCGCCCCGGCAGCCACGGACGGCTGCATCTACCTCCAGAGCGCAACGGCCACCGGCTCCTCCGGCGACCCGAAGAGCGTGGAGTGGTACGCACAGTATTCCAACTTCAGCATGTACTATGTCAACAGCAGCAACGAAGCGCTGTTTGCCATGGACATGTACGTCAACACCGGCGCGGGGAAACCCGCGCCGGCCGCCACGACCGAGAAGCTGGTCCCTTCCACGCTGCGTGAGGGCGCTGAGATCCCCGCCTACATCACCACCCCGAAGGGCTACAAGGCCGACGGCAGCTTCCCCTTTGTCGTCATGATCCACGGCCACGGCGGCAACCACAACGAGTTTGACGGCTTTGACAAGATCTCCAACGGTCTTGCCGAGCAGGGCTTCGTCGTTGCCACGCTGGACCTCCCCGGCTGCGGCAAGAGCAAGGAGAGCTTCCAGCTCAACACCATGACCAACATGAAGGCCGACGTTCTGGACGTCATCGACTACGTCTGCAAGAACTACGCCGTCGACAAGACCCGCATCGGTGCGTTCGGCTACTCCATGGGCGGCCGCATCACGCTCGAGCTGCTTGCCGAGGGCAAGTACAGCTTCTCCACCATCGAGCTCGTCGCTCCGGCGGAGGACCTCACCGACCTGAAGAACCTGTTTGACGGCGCCGAGAACTGGGACACCATGAAGGCCGAGGCCAACGAAAAGGGCTACGCTGAATTCACCACCAAGTATGGCCAGCACCAGCAGCTGAGCAAGGAATGGTTCGCCGACCTCGAGAAGTACTCCGACGGTCTGGTCGAAAAGGCCGCTGAGAACTATACCGGCGACTCCCTTGTCATCTGGGCCACGAACGACGAGGCAGTTTCTCCCTCCGTCTCCTCCGCCGTTGCCGAAACGCTTGGCTCCGCCACGCTGAACACCTATGCAGACGGCCACTCCTACAGCTTCTACGGCACGACCGAATACACCATTTCCACCGTCAACAACGGCTCCGTCAACTATTTTGTGAACGAGCTGAAGACGAACGAGACCCGCATCCACGGCTATGTCCAGTCCATCGCCAAGTATGGCAACCTCGAGCTGACGATCCCCGGCTCCGAGCTTGACAAGGCCGGATTCGAATATGGCGATCTTCTGAAGATCACCGTGGACGGTAAGGAATTCACCGTCCCCTATGGCACGAACTACTCCGATGTCGATCAGGGCAGCACGATCCTCCGCAACTCTGACGGCCATCTGACCCTCGCCATCAACATGGGCGACTTCGCCGGCAAGAACGGCATCGCCACGAAGAAGACCAACGAAGACAAGACCTATGAGTGGTACTACGCCGCCGAGACGAACATCCCCGCCGTCGTGACCATCGAAATGGGCGAAAAGGGCGGCTACTATGACGAGTGGCTCATCCACCAGCTCAAGCGCACGAACAACCGCGAGGACTACAAGGACCTGTCCGACGCCGAGTTCGCGAACTTCCGCAACGTCGCCACCACCGGCATGGGCGAGAACGCCCTGTACCGCTCCTCCAGCCCCATCAACCCCGAGATCGGCCGCAACACCTATGCCGATAAGGCCGCCGAGGCCGCGGGCATCAAGACCTTCATGAACCTCGCCAACGACGAGGCCACCGCGAAGGGCTACGAAGGCTTTGATTCCACCTACTATTCCAAGCAGAACGTCGTCTACCTGAATCTCGGCGTCGACTTCACCGCCGCCGACTTCAAGACCGGCCTTGCCACCGGCCTGCGCTACTTCACCACCCACGAAGGCCCGTACCTCGTGCACTGCACCGAGGGCAAGGACCGCGCGGGCTTCGTCTCCGCCCTGCTCGAGTGCTACATGGGCGCAGCGTATGACGAGGTCGTCGCCGACTACATGGTCACCTACTACAACTACTACGGCGTGACGAAGGAAGCCGAGCCTGCCAAGTACGATGCCATCCTCCGCTCCAACATCGTCAAGACCCTGCAGACCGCCTTTGGCGTCGAGGATCTGAAGACCGCCGACCTCAAGCAGGAGGCCACCGACTTCTTCAAGGAGCTGGGCCTCACCGATGCCGAGCTGACCACCCTCACCGCCAACCTGAGCAAGAAATACACGGGCGGCAGTACGGAGCCGGAGACGAAGTCCTATGTGAAGGTCACTGCGGCCCCCGAGGACTGGAGCGGCACCTACCTCATCGTCAACGAGGCCGACGAGACCAGCGCCTATGTCTTCAACGGCAATGACGCTGTCAACGGCTACGTTTCCGCCACGATTGCCAACAGCAAGATCACTTCCAGCACCGAGCTGGACGCCGTCGCTGTCACGATCGAGAAGACCACGGACGGCTACACGCTCAAGGTCAACGGCCAGTATATTTACGGAACCGACGGTAAGAATACGCTGAAGTTCACGGATACTGCTGCCAACGCGGTCAACACCATCACGCTCAGCGAGACCGATGGTGTGATCATCACGAGCAATACTTCCATCCTTCGTTTCAACTCTGCCAGCAACCAGATGCGTTTCCGCTATTATAAGGCTTCGACCTATAGCGATCAGCAGGCGATCCAGCTTTACAAGCTGGAGGGCTGATCTGCTGGAACTAGGATTTACAGGCAAAATCCCGCCGGGTCTCCGGCGGGATTTTTTCTGCACAATTTGAGATGATTCTGTGCAGAAAATTCTGGCGCAGTGCAAGGCGCGAAGCGCCCTTGGCTCTCCCTCTGGGAGAGCTGTCACCGAAGGTGACTGAGAGGGCCCTGCAGGCACTGCCGATAGGTTCAGGCCATCGCTAAAATGGCACGCACCTCCGACTTGTCATTCCGAGGAGCGAAGCGACGTGGGAATCTCGGGGAGGCAGTTGCGATTTCGCCGATGGCTTTCCCACGATCCGGCCGGGTACTGCGAGATTGCCACGTCGGCCTATGGCCTCCTCGCAATGACAAATCGGGGGGCCAGCACCGTTTTAACGGCGGCCGGTACGGATCGGGGTATGCCTTCCCGAGATTGCCACGTCGGCCTACGGCCTCCTCGCAATGACAAATCGGGGGGCCAGCAGCGTTTTATCGACAGCCTGTACGAATCGTCAGTTTATCGCCGGGAGGGGACAGCCCGGCCCCTACAATAAATGTATGCGGTCGGCGATGGCTTGTGCGACCTGCAAGTGCCTTTCCGAGATTGCACCCCAAGGGCACTTCCTCGCGCTTCGCGCTCAGGGCGCCGCGGGCGCGGAGCGCCCTCGCAATGACAGAGCCGAGGGCCTTCCGGAAGCGCAAAAAATCCGGGGCTGCGATTTGCAGTCCCGGAGATTTTTTGGGTTCGATCAGGCCTTACCGGCGCAGCCGAGGACGTCCTTGAGCTTATGCTCGACGAGGGCCTTGATGTTGGCGCGGGCGGGCTTGAGGTACTGGCGCGGGTCGAAGTGATCCGGATGCTCGTTGAAGTAGGCGCGGATCGTGCCGGTCATGGCCAGACGCAGGTCGGAATCGATGTTGATCTTGCAGACAGACAGCTGAGCGGCATGGCGCAGCTCCTCTTCCGGCACGCCGATGGCGTTGGGCATGTTGCCGCCGTTCTCGTTGATCATCTTCACATACTCCTGGGGCACGGAGGAAGAGCCGTGCAGGACGATCGGGAAGCCGGGCAGACGGCGGGAGACCTCTTCGAGGATGTCGAAGCGGAGGGGAGGCGGCACGAGAATGCCGTCGGCATTGCGGGTGCACTGCTCCGGCTTGAACTTATAAGCGCCGTGGCTGGTGCCGATGGCGATGGCCAGAGAGTCGACGCCGGTCTTGGTGACGAATTCCTCGACCTCTTCCGGACGGGTGTAGGAGCCGACTGCGTGGCTGACCTCGTCCTCGATGCCGGCCAGGGTGCCGAGCTCGCCTTCGACGACGACGCCGTGGTCATGGGCATACTCGACGACCTTGCGGGTCAGGGCGATGTTGTCCTCGAAGCTGTGGGAGGAGCCGTCGATCATGACGGAGGTGAAGCCGCCGTCGATGCAGCTCTTGCAGGTCTCGAAGTCGGGGCCGTGATCCAGATGCAGGACGATGGGGATATCCGGGTTCTCGATGACGGCAGCCTCGACCAGCTTCACCAGATAGGTGTGGTTGGCATAGGCGCGCGCGCCCTTGGAAACCTGCAGGATGACGGGGGCCTTCAGCTCGCCGCAGGCCTCGGTGATGCCCTGCACGATCTCCATGTTGTTGACGTTGAAGGCGCCGATGGCATAGCCGCCGGCATAGGCCTTCTTGAACATCTCGGTACTGGTAACGAGAGCCATTGTGAAAACACTCCTTTTTTGTATTTTCGGCAGTGCAGGCAGTGGAAGGGCCGCATGCCGCTATCGTTGCGGGGCACGGTGTTTTCTTCCCGAAAATGCGCCGCCGCAGAGTTTTACCGTTAACATTATAACACAGGTGAAAGAGAAATCAAGTGGGGAAAATCACTGCTTTTTGTTCGAAAAACACCACTGAATTCAGCGAGATTAGCCGATGGAGATGGAGCGAATGTTGGGGAGGGGACAGCCCGGCCCGGCACTGCCGATTTGTACCGGCCACCGTTAAAACGGTACCGGCCAATGTAGGGGAGCGGCATGCCGCTCCCGGCGACGCACTTGCAGTCCGTACAAACCGCCGTCAAAATGGCAACAGCCTCCGATTTGTCATTGCGAGGAGGCCGCAGGCCGACGTGGCAATCTCGGGAAGGCAGTGTCGACTCCGTACCGGCCGCCGTTAAAATGGGAAACGCCTCCGATTTGTCATTGCGAGGAGGCCGCAGGCCGACGTGGCAATCTCGCAGTA
>ERZ825137.1213-NODE-1213-length-33997-cov-4.178805_pt1 | contig 33997 bp, 23 predicted proteins | sample MGYA00519873_ERZ825137 | MGnify/ENA primary metagenome ERZ825137 (study PRJEB31778, sample SAMEA3449190) | human gut metagenome | biome: human gut; feature: human-associated habitat; material: faeces | place: United Kingdom | collected 2010/2012 ...
GGCTGCGCAAAGGCGGCATGGAGGTCGTGTCCTGTCCGACCTGCGGCAGAACCAGAATCGATCTGATCGGGCTTGCCAATCAGGTAGAGAATCTTGCGGCAGACTATGAGCATTTGAATATCAAGATTGCGGTTATGGGCTGTGTTGTTAATGGTCCCGGTGAAGCAAAGGAAGCGGATCTAGGAATTGCCGGTGGAAATGGTGAAGGATTACTGATCAAGAAAGGTGAGATCGTTAAGAAAGTACCGGAAGATCAGTTGTTGAACGTATTAGAGGATGAGTTGAAACATTGGGAACAGTAGCAGAACGAAGATTATTTTTTGAGGTATTTCCCGGATTTGACTGTTCGGCTGATTATCGTCAGATGTTTGAAAATGTATATGTGACGAAGGCAGTGATGGTCAAATCTGCTAAGACCTTACAAGTACATATCGAAAGTAAAATATTGATTCCGAAAAAGGATATATATGGAATGGAAGACATGCTGAGCGAGTTTGTTTTTCAGGGAAGTATGCGAGTGAAATTATTTGAACACTATCAGTTATCTGAGCAATATACGATCAAGAATCTGATAGAGAATTATTACAGGGAGAGCATACTCTTTGAATTATCAGTAGAGTCTTCCGTTCTTTATCGTATGGTGAGCCGTGCGGAGTGGCATGCAGAGGATAACGTAATCACACTGTTATTGGAAGATAATTTTCTGGCAAAAAGTAAATCAGAAGAGATCAAACAATATCTGGAACGAATCTTCAATGATCGTTTTGATTGTGAAATCCAGGTAACATTTGATTTTACAGAGCAGCAAAAAGAAGACTACCGGAAGGCGAATGAATATCGGTTAAAGCAGGAGATCCATCAGATCATGGAACAGGTGCAGCAAAATGAAGAAGAAGCGGCACAGGAGACAAAAGAAGCTTCTGCCAATACGGAACAGACCAAAGAAGAGTCAAAGAAATCACAGCCGGTTGAGAAAAAGCCATCCGGTAATAATGGATTTGAGAAGAAGACTCCGAAAGAAGGAAATTGGGGAAGATCTGCATATGGACGAACCAGAGTGGCAGATCCGGATGTTATCTACGGAAGAAATGTGGAGGGAGATCAGATCGCAATCTCAGAGATTGCAGAAGGAATCGGCGACACGGTTGTCAAAGGTAAGATCTTTGAAATGGAAGAACGGGAACTGCGTAATGAGAAGCTGTTGATCACATTTTCTATTACGGATTTTACGGATTCTATTGCAGGCAAGATCTTTGTGACAAAAGATGACTGGAGTCTGTTAAAAGATGATTTTAAGACAGGCGGATTCTATCTGGTAAAAGGTGTTCCGGCATATGACACATATGTGCGGGAGGTAACGTTGAATTCAATCACCGGAATTAAGCCAATCCCGGACTTTACGGTGAAGCGGCAGGATAATGCGATGGATAAACGTGTAGAACTGCATATGCATACCGTATACAGTGATAATGATAGTGTAGTGGATGTCGGTGCAATCATCAGCCGGGCAAAAGGCTGGGGACATAAAGCGATTGCGATTACAGATCACGGTGTAGCACAGGCATTCCCGGTAGCAAATCATTGTATCAAGAAAGATGATCCGTTTAAGATCATTTATGGTGTGGAAGGCTATTTTGTGGACGATATGAAGGATTTTGTTATCCATCCGCAAGGTCAGTCGTTAGATGACAGTTATGTGGTATTTGATATCGAGACAACCGGTTTGAATACAAAGTTCTGTAAGATCATAGAGATTGGAGCTGTTAAGGTAGTCGGTGGCGAGATTGTGGATCGTTTTTCAGAGTTTATCAATCCGGAAGTGCCAATTCCTTATAATATTACGAAGCTTACGTCGATTACTGATGAAATGGTAATGGATGCGGAGACAATTGAAGTGATCCTTCCGCGTTTTCTGGAATTTATCGGGGATAGTGTCGTTGTAGCACATAATGCACAGTTTGATACCGGATTTATTAAGAAATATGCAATGGATCTGGGAATGGATTTTCACAGTACGATAGCGGATACCATGACAATTGCACATGTGTTGTGTCCGGAGCTTGGTAAATTCACGTTGGATCGTATCTGTAAGCATTTGGGCATTAAGTTGGAAAATCACCACAGGGCGGTGGATGATGCCGAGGCGACCGCAGAGATATTCGTCCGATTTCTTCAGATGTTGAAGGAACGAGGAATCCATACAGTAGATGAGCTGAATAATTTGGGAGAAGCTTCGGAAGAGAATATCCGGAAAAGTAAATCATACCATGGAATTATATTGGCAAAAAATGAGATAGGACGAGTAAATCTGAACCGTCTGATCTCTGCATCACATGTGAATTACTTTCATCGTAGACCGCTGATGCCGAAGAGTCTGATCCAGAAATATAGGGAAGGTCTGATCTTAGGTTCTGCCTGTGAGGCGGGTGAATTGTTCCGGGCGATCGTAAGCGGTGCAGAAGAGGATGAGATTGACCGTATTGTAAAATTTTACGATTATTTGGAGATTCAGCCAATCGGAAATAATGCATTTATGAAAGCAGATGACCGTTATCCAAATGTGAATACGGATGAAGATCTTCAGGAGCTGAACCGCAGAATCGTAAAACTTGGCGAGACATATAATAAACCGGTTGTCGCAACGTGTGACGTGCATTTTCTTGATCCGGATGACTCCATATATCGAGCTGTTATCATGGCGTCGAAGGGATTTAAGGATGCGGATGACCAGCCGCCGTTATTCTTCCGTACAACGGATGAAATGCTTAGTGAGTTCCAGTATTTGGGCAGTGACAAGGCAAGAGAGGTTGTGATCGGGAATACCAATAAGATTGCGGATATGATTGAGAAGATCTATCCGGTCAGCCCGGATAAATGTCCGCCGGTTATCGAGGATTCGGACAATACTTTGCGGCGGATCTGTTATGATAAGGCACATGAGATCTATGGACCGGATCTGCCGGAACAGGTTACAAGCCGTTTGGAGAAAGAGTTGACATCTATTATCGGTAACGGATATGCCGTTATGTATATTATTGCACAGAAACTGGTATGGGATTCGAACGATCATGGATATCTGGTTGGTTCCCGTGGTTCCGTAGGATCTTCATTTGTGGCAACGATGGCCGGTATTACAGAAGTAAACCCTCTGGCGGCACATTATATCTGTCCGAACTGTTATTATGTGGATTTTGATTCGGATCTTGTGAAGAGTTATTCAGGAAGTTCCGGTTGCGATATGCCGGATATGGCATGTCCGAAATGCGGTACCATGATGAAAAAGGAAGGCCATGATATCCCATTTGAGACATTCCTAGGTTTCTATGGCGATAAGGAGCCGGATATCGACCTGAATTTCTCAGGGGAATATCAGGCGTGTGCACATGCCTATACAGAGAAATTATTTGGTAAGGGTCACGCATTCCGTGCAGGAACGATCGGCACGATTGCACAGAAGACGGCAGAGCAGCTGGTATATAAATATTATCAGGAACGCGAGGTCACAAAACGAAGATGTGAGATGGCGCGGATCGCACAGGGATGTGTCGGGGTAAAGAGAACGACCGGACAGCATCCGGGTGGTATGGTTGTCGTACCAAGTGATCGTGAGATCTATGAATTTACTGCAATCCAGAAGCCGGCAAATGATGTGAAAACCAATATTATCACAACACATTTTGAGTACCATTCCATTGATGCGAACCTGTTAAAATTGGATATTCTCGGACATGATGATCCGACGATCATTCGAAGATTGGAGGATCTGACCGGAAAAGATGCGAAGACCATCGCACTGGACGATAAGGATGTCATGTCGTTGTTCCACGGACCGGAGGTATTAGGTATTACGCCGGGGGATATCAGCGACTGCAAGACGGGATCGTTGGGTGTTCCGGAGTTTGGTACGGATTTTGTTATTCAGATGTTGGTAGACACGAAACCAAAGAGTTTCTCGGATCTTGCCCGTATATCCGGTCTGTCACATGGTACGGATGTATGGTTGAACAATGCGCAGACATTGATCGCGGAAGGCAAGACAGACCTTACCAATGCGATCTGTTGTCGAGATGATATCATGGTCTATCTGATCCATATGGGACTGGAACCCGGACTGGCATTTAACATCATGGAAAAAGTGCGTAAAGGAATCGTGGCAAAAGGAAAATGTGATAAATGGCCGGAATGGGAAAAAGAAATGCTGGCACACAATGTACCGGACTGGTATATCTGGTCGTGTACACAGATCAAATACATGTTCCCGAAGGCGCATGCGGTTGCCTATGTCATGATGGCGTGGCGAATTGCGTGGTTTAAGATCAATGAACCGCTTGCTTATTATGCGGCATATTTCAGTATTCGTGCAAAAGCATTTAATTACGAGACAATGTGCCAGGGTATAGATCGACTACATGAGGAAATGACAGCAATCCGGAAGAAACCAAAGAATGAGCAGTCCGGTGCAGAAGAAGACGCAATGCGGGATATGCGAATTGTAGAAGAAATGTATGCGAGAGGATTTGATTTTCATCCGATCGACCTGTATCAGGCAGACGATATCAATTGTCTGATCATAGATGGCAAGATCATGCCGCCATTTACATCAATAGAAGGTGTAGCGGAGAAGGCGGCAGCACAGATCAAAGAAGCAGCTAAAGGCGGAAAGTTTATGTCGAAGGATGATCTGCGGGTTCGGGCGAAGATCGGTAAAACGACGATCGAGAAAATGTCGGCATTGGGAATCCTCAATGGAATGCCGGAGTCAAGTCAGCTTAGCATCTTTGATTATGCGAACTGAAAAAAGTGTAGAAAAATGAGAAAAAGGGCTTGACGATTTGCCGAATGTTTGTTATACTAGGCAAGTCGTCAAGCGACAAGGCCAATTGGTCAAGCGGTTAAGACGCCGCCCTCTCACGGCGGAAACAGGGGTTCGATTCCCCTATTGGCTGTTGTCTAAGAAAGCAAGCATTTTCAAGGTTTGAGGATGCTTGTTTTTGTCTTCTACGCACTTTTCCACACAGTTTATACACACATATTGCAAGGAATAAAATAATGATCGTGTTTTGTGTTTAAATTAAAACGCAATAAATTACGTTTTACTAAGGATAATATGCGATAAAGCGTAATTAATTGCGTATTAATTATGTTCCTTTGTAGCTGGCATTTTTATGGGACATGTGATTTGTTACTATATAGATATGGGAAACCTTGAATAGCTTGAAATAGGAGGTTACATTATGATGGATTGGAACCGAAATGGAAAGTGGGATATGTTTGATCAATATGTAGATTATAATCTCATGAATCATATTAAGACAACAAATTCTGAATCTTCTTCAGGATTGTGGAGAATCGTTCCTCTTATTATTCTATTTTTCATCTGTCCGCCGGTTGGAGTTATTGCATTTCTTGTTGTGTTATTCACACAGTAGGAGATTAGATTGAAGAATGAGTGAATAAAGTATCACTTTCGGGATGTAAGCATATGTGTTATAATACCCGTATCATTTACAAATCTTATTTGTCGTAGGGGATGAGAGGGATGCCAAGAGGAAAGAATCAGAAGTTAAAATTATTATATCTTGCCAAGATTATGTTAGAAGAGACGGATGATACCCATTCGCTTACTATGGCGCAGATTCTTGATCAGTTAGCGGCTTATGATATTGAGGCGCAGCGCAAGAGTATCTATGATGACATAATGGCATTAGAGGATTTCGGAATAGAGATCATCAAGGAACAGGTTGGTAAGATGACGTATTATCATGTCGGCAGCCGGGAATTTGAGATTGCAGAACTTAAGTTACTGGTAGATGCCATTCAGAGTTCGAAGTTTATCACAACGAAGAAGACAAGTGAATTAATTGGGAAGCTTGCCAGGCAGGCAAGTATATATGATGGCAAGATTCTGAAGCGGGAAGTGTATGTAACCGGAAGAATTAAGAATATGAATGAGAGTATCTATTATATAGTAGATGAGATACATAATGCCATGAATAGCAATAGTCAGATTACATTTCGTTATTATAGCTGGAATGTGGATGGTAAGGCGGAATTGCGGCATCATGGTAAGTTATATACGGTAAGCCCATGGATGCTGCTGTGGGATGATGAGAATTATTATCTGATTGCCTATGATGAGGATAGCCGGATGATCCGGCATTACCGCGTGGATAAGATGATGGATATCCAGAGCATCACCCGACACCGGACGGGAGAAGAGGCATTTCTACAGCGGCATATGGCATCGTATTCCCGGACACGTTTCGGTATGTTTGACGGGAGGGAGGTTAAGGTTACACTGCTTTGTGAGAATGCTATGTCGAATGTGATCTATGACCGATTTGGCAAGGATATACATGTCCGTAAGGTGGATGAAGAACATTTTGAAGTCAATGTTGATGTTGCGGTAAGTGATAACTTTCTCGGCTGGATTATTGGAATTGGCGGTGTGAAGATTACCGGACCAGATTCAGTAGTGGAGCGGATGAAGGATATTGCCGCACGATTGATGGAGACATATATGTGAGTCATAACAGATTACAGTTGATATATAGAAGGGATGATTGCATATGGATTCGGAATCAAATGAGAGCAAAAGAAGGTCTTATATTATAATTCTTGTGATGGTTGTTGTACTGGTGATCTTGTTATATCTGATCTGTTCCTCGGCAGAACAGGAGAAGGATTCGTGGAATGAGAATGTAACAACGCAGGCAACGACGGAGATGGTACAGCACTGTATTGTGGATGGCTGCCCGAATGAGATGGCGGAGGATAGTATCTATTGCGAAGAACATAAGAAACAGAAAGAGTTAGAGAAATCCCAGACTACGGAGGCGATTAAGAGTTCCTTCCCGGACAATCTGAATGAGGGTAAGAAGACGGAATCAACATATCGACAGTCCTCAAATTCAAATCGGAATACGCAGGCAACAACAACGGAGCTTGATCCGGAGGATCATGATATTGAGGGATATTATGAGGATAACAATGGGGAGTATGAGAATTATGAGGATGCATATGACGGGTTTGAGGATGATGAGGATAGCTGGGAGGATTATTAAGGGAAGTCGAATTGTGTCGAGAAAGAAGAGTATTTTGGTGACGAATGGTGTCGTAAATTGTGTAGAATTTATGGTAAGATATGTATATGTAATACGAAAATCTAATCAACAATATTTGAGATGTCGAATAAATTATTTTACTTTTTATATGATATCATATATAATACTTTATAAATAATTTTATGGAGGAAAAGATGGCCGTATCATATAATAATTTATGGAAACTCTTGATTGATAATAATATGAATAAAGGTGAATTGTGTAGAAAAACTAAGATAAGCAGTAGCACAATGGCTAAGATGACTAATCAAGAAATGGTTGCATTGTCTGTTTTAGAGAAAATATGCGCTGAATTAGAGTGCAATATAGGAGATATTGTTGAATTTGTTGATTTAGAAAACGTTAAAATAAAGATGCACCCCAAGAATCAAAATAAGTAGATAAATATGATCAACGGGGTGGTAGATATGAACAAAACTAGATTAAATTATATAGACTTATTTGCCGGTGCTGGTGGACTTTCAGAGGGATTTATACAAAGTGGATATACACCGGTTGCGCATGTAGAGATGAATGACTATGCAGCACAGACGATTGAGACAAGAATTGCATATTATTATTTGAAAGATAAAGGTAAAATTAATAGGTATTATGATTATGAAAAGGGAGTGATAACAAGAGGACAACTTTTGGGGTTAGTACCTCAGGAGGAACTTAAGACAGTCATTAATAAGGAGATATCGAAGTCAACAATTAAAGGAATCTTTAATTCGATTGATAATATCAAAATGGAAAAAGCAATTGATAATATAGATGTAATTATAGGAGGACCGCCCTGTCAAGCGTATTCGTTAGTTGGAAGAGCGCAAAGTAGTCATATGATTGTACCTATGGAAGAAGATCCAAGAAATGAATTATATAAGATGTATGTTCAATTTCTAAAAAAATATAAGCCTAGAATGTTTGTATTTGAGAATGTTGCAGGTATAAGGACTGCGAGAGGAGGTCAAGCATTTAAAAACTTACAAACATATATGAAACGGGTAGGCTATGAAATAGATTATCATGAGTTGAATGCACAGGATTTTGGTGTTTTACAGAGTAGAAAACGTGTAATTATAGTTGGATGGCTTAAGGGAACAGGATATGAGTATCCGTCATTTGAAGTGATTCGTAGTAAAGCCGAGGTATGGGATTTATTAAAGGATTTACCGCCATTAAAGCCGGGTAATGAGGCGAGAGAACATACCATGAATGATATGCGCAGACTCAAAAAATATGTTAAGGATAATAATATACGTGTTAAATCTGATATTTTGACAGGACATGTAGCCAGACCACATACATCACAAGATATAGAAATATATAAAAGAACAATAGATATGTGGTTTGAAAATGAACAACATGAGCGATTGAAATATGATGATTTACCAGAAAACTTGAAAACACATAAAAATAGGACATCATTTGTGGATCGGTTTAAGGTTGTGGAAGGGGATCTGGATCATTGTCATACAATACTTGCACATTTATCGAAAGATGGACATTATTTTATTCATCCTGATATAAAACAACATAGGTCAATTACAGTGCGAGAAGCGGCAAGAATACAGTCGTTTCCAGATAATTATTATTTTGAAGGACCAAGGACAGCACAATTTGTTCAGGTGGGCAATGCAGTTCCCCCAATGATGGCAAAGGTAATAGCAGATAAAATAAAAGAGCAGTTAGAAAAATAGAATTGGAGGCCTCGCAAATGGGTATTATTGAAAGTACATATGCTGAGTTAAAACAACAAGAATTGAATAATAATCCATATAGTTGTTTGCATATGGCTGATATTGACATCAATCCTCATCAGATTGAAGCATTCACATTTGCGCTATCTTCATTAGAGCTTGGTGGAGCAATTCTTGCAGATGAGGTAGGTCTTGGAAAAACTATTGAGGCTGGCTTGGTCATCAAGTATTTGCTATGCAGTGGAAAAAATAAAATACTACTTATTATGCCATCAAATCTGCGAAAGCAATGGCAAGTTGAATTAGAAGAGAAATTTGATATTGATTCATTAATTGTGGATAGTTCTAACTGGGAGGATTATCTCGCAAGGGTAAAGAGTAAACAAGCAGTAATTATTGTTTCCTACCACTTTGCCTCAAAAAGAAAAACAGAGTTCGGAAAGATAGCTTGGGATTTTTGTGTATTTGATGAAGCGCATCGGCTTAGGAATGTTTATAAGAATGGTTCAAAGATGGCTAACTCATTATATGAATTAACAAAGGGAATTCCGAAAATTCTATTAACTGCGACTCCTATGCAGAATACTTTACTTGATATATATGGACTTGTTCAGTTTATCGATGATAGAGTTTTTTATAGTAAGCAGATATTTTCCGAAAGATATTTGCGAGAAGAAGATTACAATGATTTGAAGGCTTGTTTAGAACCTGTTGTGCAAAGAACTTTACGAAAAGAAGTAGCAGAGTATATCCAATTTTCAGAGCGCAAAGAAATGACAATTGATTTTGAACTATCGCCAATGGAGATAGAACTTTATGTGATGATAAATAATTATCTGAAAAAGGAAATTTTGTATGCTTTGCCCAATTCACACAGAACACTTATTACATCTGTTATTAGAAAATTGCTTGCATCATCAAGTATGGCAGTTGCAGAAACCTTCAAGGTATTAAAAGGCAGACTTGAAACTTTGAAGGAAACAACTAGAACTGAATCAGCGGATGAAAGTATTGATTTTTTCCTTAGTTTTTTTGATGATGATGAAATTGAGACGGATGATGATAGTAAGCAGGATGAATTATACACAAGAGAAAAGGTAAATGAATTTATTCAGCATGAAATAGATGAGGTAACAGCCATTATTAATAAAGCTGAAAGTATAAAAAGAAATGCGAAGATGACAGCCTTGAAACAGGCAGTGGAGAAAGCTTTTGTATTTCAAAATGAAGCTGGCATAAAACAAAGAATTGTTGTGTTTACGGAATCTATTAGAACGCAACAATACATGTTTGAAGAATTATCTAATGCCGGATATGAAGGCCAGATACTTAAGTTTAATGGTTGTACCAATGATCCTGTTACTAAACAGATTTATAAGGCGTGGAAAGCTAGAAATTATGGAAAGTATGTGGGTAGTAGAAATGTTGAATTGAAGAATGCAATCGTAGAAGCATTTAGGGATGAATACAAGATTTTGCTTGTAACAGATTCCGGTTCGGAAGGATTGAATCTTCAGTTTTGTAATACGATTATAAACTATGACCTTCCTTGGAATCCACAGAAGATAGAGCAGCGAATTGGTCGCTGTCATCGTTATGGACAAAAGAACGATGTTGTGGTTATTAATTTGCTTAATACTCAGAATGTAGCAGATAAGAGAGTATATGAAATCCTTTCTGAAAAATTTGAGCTATTCCAAGGCGTATTTGGTGCATCAGATAAAGCTATTGGATTATTAGAAAGTGGAGCAGATTTTGAAAAAAGAGTTACACTTATTTATCAGGAATGTAAAACGACATCAGATTTTACAAAGCAATTTAAGGATTTGGAAAAGGAATTAGAAAAGAAACGAAACAAAAAAATGGATGAACTGAAATCCATATTTATATATAAGACAGAGGAACAACATAAGTCTCATTTTAATAGTATTATGAAAGAAATAACGGAATATGATTCACAGTTTGAGTATTGGAATGGTAGAAGTAAAGAGGAAAATGGGACATGTCCAAAGTACTATGAAACTAATATAGACTTGGAAATTCCGGGAATTCAACACGGATATTTACTTATTGGTGGTTCTTATGTTGGTGAGATTCTTGAAGATGCAGTATTTGATATAATTGATATAACAGGGAAGATATATGGTGTTTCAGATGAGTTGGCTAGAGATCTTTGCGAAAAGTTGCAGGAGCAGTGCCTAGAAGAAAAGACACAAAATAATCAAGAAATCCTTTCGTATCTTGACAAAGTGGATGAATTTGTGCAGCAGAAATATGCAGAATCTAAAAGAACAGTTTTGATTGCTAATCAGAAAAAATTGGATAATTGGCTGCAATTAAGAAAAGAGGAATATTTGTTCAGAGTCAAGGATACATCAGAATTAGATGAACTTAAAGATAAATATGTAAATGAAAGCGATTTTAGACAGAAGATTGCATTAAAAAAACAAATAGAAATTCTAGAAGAACAGAAACAAAAAATGGTACGGGCATTTCATGATGAAATGTCGACATTGGAAGAAGAGGCTGTAAATATGCAGAAGCAGTTTGCAGAAGGTATATTGGTAAAAACACAACTGGTAACAAAGATAGTGATTAAGTTTTAGGAGGCTACCATGGAGAAAAAGGGCAAGTTGGAATTGACATGGGTTGGTAAATATGAGGAAGAGAAACTTGAACCAAGAATATTAATTGAGGATAAATCAAAATCATATGGTGATCCGGATACAGAAAATATGCTGATTCATGGGGATAATTTGTTAGCACTAAAAGCATTAGAAATGCAATATAGAGGAAAAATTAAGTGCGTATATATTGATCCACCATACAATACAGGCAGTGCATTTGAACAGTATGATGATGATTTAGAACATTCAATTTGGTTAGGAATTATGAGAAGGAGGCTCCAAATAATACAAAAATTATTGAGTGATGATGGAACTTTGTGGATTAGTATTGATGATGATGAATGTCATTACTTAAAAGTTTTGTGTGACGAAGTGTTTGGAAGGTCAAATTTTATTAGCACTGTGATATGGCAAAAAATTCATAGTATAAAAAATGATGCAAGATACTTATCTGAGAATCATGATTTTATATTGGTCTATTCAAAAAATAAAGAGAAAGTAAAATTCAACTTATTACCTAGGACAGAAGCAATGAATGCTAGATATAAAAATCTGGATAATGATCCTAGAGGACCATGGCAGTCAGGTGATTTGGTTGCAAATGAAGAAAGAGCAAATGGTTATTATGAAGTCGTATCACCTAAAACAGGAAAAGTCTTTAATGTTCCCAAAGGGAAACATTGGGTGTATTCACAAGAAAATATGATGAAATTAATAGAAGAAAATGGAGTATGGTTTGGAAAAGATGGTAATTCTTTTCCTCGGAAAAAACGTTTTTTAGCAAATGTTATGAATGGTCGAAAGGGGGATACTTGGTGGTCAAGTGATGAAGTAGGACATAATCAAGAAGCAAAGAGGGAGAGCATAAAGATATTTGGTAAACACAATGCTTTTGCAACTCCAAAACCTGAAAGATTAGTAGAAAGAATTTTACAATTAGCCACAGATGAAGGCGATTTGGTTTTAGATAGTTTTTTAGGTTCTGCAACTACAGTAGCTGTTGCACATAAGATGAAACGACATTGGATTGGCATAGAGATGGGAGATCATGTTATTACACATTGTAAGTACAGGATGGATTTAGTAATAGATGGAGAAGATGGTGGTGTTTCAAAAAATAATAATTGGCAAGGTGGTGGTGGATATAAATTCTACGAGCTTGCAGAGCCATTACTTGTAAAGAACAAAGTTCTTCCTGTTTATCAAATAAATCCATCCTATACATGGGATATGGTATGTGAAGCTATTTGCAAGATAGAAGGATTTGCATATGAACCATTCGGGGAGTTTCAAGGGCATTCATCTGAGAACCGATTCATACATATCACGGAAGAATTTGTTAATACAAAGTATGTGATGTCGATAATGAAGAACTTAGGTGATAAACAAAGTTTACTGATTTATTGTAAAAAAAATCAAGCCGACATGATTCTTCCAGAGAATGTGGAAGTGAAAAAGATACCAAAAGATTTATTGGATAATTGCAATTTTGAAAGCGAGGTACAGGAATAATGAGTTCAGTAGATAAAATTAAATGGGCTATGAGCCTGCGTGATCCTCAGTCTGAAGCGTTAAAATACTTCGCTGCAATCAGTTCTAAGATTGAGTATAGAACTTGTTCAAAAGCTGATGCAGAGAAAATAGCATCAGAGAATTGTCAAGATCCACATACAATCTCCGTGGATAAGGAATTTGATTTTCCATCATTTTGTTTTGATATGACAACCGGTATTGGTAAGTCCCGTTTAATGGGTGCATGTATTTATTATTTGTACAAGACAAAGGGGTATAAGCATTTCTTTATTTTGGCACCTGGAAATACGATTTATGACAAGATGCGTAGAGAGGCAGTTCCAGGACATCCAAAGTATATGTTTAAGGGGCTTGAAGCAGAGATGGGAAGACCAAAAGTTTATGATGGAGAAAATTATTTATCATACCCGGTAAGATATATCCAAGAGGAAATGGTGTTAGAAAAAACATCTGATATTCAGATATTTATCTTTAATATTTCAAAGATTTTTACTAGGGGAGATATCGAATTTAAATTTCACAAGTTTAATGAAAATTTGGGTGGTTCTTTTGCGGATGTGTTACGTTCATTTGATGACTTGGTTATTTGTATGGATGAAGCTCATCGTTACTATGCTCCGGCATCAAAGAAAGCAATTAATTATCTTAATCCAGTGTTGGGATTAGAATATACTGCTACACCTAAAAGTACAAATAAGAATATTATTTATCACTACGGATTAGAGGATGGAGCTGGGAAGTTTTTGAAGATTCCGGTTGTTATGGGAAGAACAAATACAGCAGGATATTCAGATGATGATATAGAGGAAATGAAGTTGAAAGATGGAATCAAGCTTCATGAGAGAAGAAAGTCCATCGTATATAAATATTGTATAGATAATCAATTAGAACAGGTAAAGCCAATTGTTTTGATAGCTTGTAAAGATACAACACATGCTAGAAAAATAAAAGAAAAAATAGATTCAGATGCTTTTTTTGGAGGTCGTTATGTTGGTAAGGTTATTGAAATTGACTCCAGCACAAGTGGTGCAGAGACAGAAGAAAACATTCAGAAATTACTAACTATTGAGAAAAATACCAATCCAATTGAGATTGTGCTGCATGTATATAAGCTGAAAGAAGGTTGGGATGTAAATAATCTGTTTACGATTATCCCACTTAATGCTGCAAAGAGTGATATATTGGCACTTCAAACTATTGGTAGAGGATTGAGGCTTCCTTTTGGTGAGATAACGGGTATTGAGGAATTAGATACCTTGGATATTGTTGCTCACGATCATTATCGAGAGATTGTGGATGATATCAAGAATAACCCTGTATTTAAGAAGAGAAATCTTGATGAGGAAGATATACCGAACACAAAAACAGTTATGGTAGAGCCGGCAGTTGAGAACCAGCAGATTTCATTATTTGATGAAGCGTTATGTGAAAGTAAAGTGAAATCATACCAAGATTTGAATAATGAAAATGTGGTGGAGAATCTGTTTGCTGAGTATCAGAAAGCATTTGTAAAGAAAGTAGCACCCAAGAAGTCCGAAAGTGATAGTGGACAGATGTCTATTTTTGATTATTTTGCTAATGATGATGAAAAAGAAACAAATGATGGCACAGCATCAGAGCATAAAATGACACAGACGGGCATGGGCACTGATGCAGTTGATACATCGTTTACTGTACATCAGGGGAATGCTTCATTACAGATTGATTTACAGAAGTCATCTGGCAGTAAGAATGTATTGCCATATGAAAAACAAGAGTTTATCAAGAAAGTTGAAGAGTTAAAGAAAGTTGCTATCTCTGTTCCAAAGATTGGAATTAGCTATAGTTCAACAATTACATTTAAGTCTTTTACTGTTAAACGAAACATTATGGATTTTGATGTTGCAGCATCGAGAATCGAGAGATATGACGCTGTAAATGGTAAGTTGCTGCAAGTGTTGGATGCAGATGCACTTATTGTAGAAAATCCTGAGAATATGCTTGCAGTTTCTTTATTGGAGAGTATTCCAGAGTTTAGTTCTGATGATGCTGAATTTATCCTTGATGTTGTTGACCAGTATCTAGCATTAATCGAAGGTACAGATGAAGAAAAAAAGAAGATTGTCCGTAGATATGCAACTGTTATAGTAGAGGATTTAAGAAAACAGATATATGCGTCAAAGGAAGAAAGCACTGAGTTTGTATTTAACGTTCAGAAAGACCTTATTGTATTCAAATCATTTGCGAAGAATATGAAGGAAAATGGACGATTGAATTTTAAGAAGGAAGTGCCAGATAAGAAAAATATTAAGCAATATTTGTTTGAAGGATATAAGAAATCATACTATGCAGAGAATGCATTTGATAGTGATGATGAGAGAAGGTTGTCTGTGGTATTAGAAGAGGATTCAGAAGTTATTAGATTTATAAAGCCACCTTTGAATCAGTTAGGACTATTTTATAAGGCAGCAAAACAGTATAATCCTGATTTCTTAGTAGAGACGGCTGACAAGAAATATATGATTGAAGTGAAGGCTGCAAATCAAACAGATAATGAAGATGTACAGGAAAAAGCAAAAGCTGCAATTAAGTGGTGCGAATGTGCATCGCAGGTGGATGCGGACGGAAAGACTTGGGAGTACCGCCTAGTGCCAGGGGATAAGATTATAGTAGGTAATACATTCAAATATGTAATTGGTATGGCAATTCCTGTTGTAGTAGACGGAGAATAAATGGAGGTTGTAGATGGCTGATATAAAGGATTTTAAACATGCTATTGTTCGACAGAAGATTTTAGATGCAGTACGAAAAGACTTAATAGGACCAACATCAGATTGTGAACAATTGAATGAAGTACCAACGAGTAGTTATATTACGGGATTATTATATCCTGCTGATACAGATGTAACGGAAGATGAAAATTACAATGATGTAGAGTTTACAGAAAAGAATTTCGATGCTGATGGAGAAACTTTGGAGGCAGGAATTTTTGAAGAAGAGGAACCAGAGGATAGAGTAAAAGGTGGTTTTCAGAAGCCGTCTTCTATAGGTGTGTCTTTCTATGTCTCTGATGATGTTCAAAAGGTTAATGCTTATATTAATTGGGGAAAGTATTGTGCAGAACAGGTGCAGGGTGAAGTAATAGATGAAACCTTAGAAGAAGATGCAGAGAATAAGAAAAAGAAGAAACATACCATATATATTCGTGAGCAGATGAATGATGTTGTGAAAATCGATTTTAATCTGATGGGTCGTTCGAAGCAGATTCCACTTGAGTCTAATGGAAACATCTATATTTATGTTATGAAGATGCAGTTAGACAATGGATACAAGATGGTATCAGTTTATTTGCATAATAATGATAAGTCAGATGGCGATGAAAAAGAATATGCAAAGGTAATGTTCCAAGTGGAGATGTTCATAGCAGATGATTTGAGGAGTCCTATTTTTGTACCAGAATATCTCTGTAGAAAAGTTGAATTAGAGGATGAATATTATTATAAAGGCAGACCAGTTTATGCAAGAGGAAGAGGTTGTGCTGCTACTTGGGAAAAGAAAGCAGAAGAGATAAATGCAACTGCTATAAAATCATCATTTATTCCAGATTATGAAATTCCAAGTGTAAGTGCACAGATAGATGATATGCCGGAGCATGCCTTTTCGATGCTTCAGATGGGCTCACCAAAGAAAAAGTCAGAAGTTATTCAGAATCTTCGTACATTGATAGAAATGTATGGAAGTTGGATTACAGATGTATTGACAAACGGCGAAGCTATGCATGATGATAAATTTAAGGAAACAGGTCAGACTATTATTGATAAATGCAATGATGCCAATCGTAGGATGAATGCTGGAATTGATTTGATTGAAAACAATGATAAGGTATATCAAGCGTTTGTATTTATGAATCAAGCAATGTATTTACAGAGAAGTATTACAGCTTTTTCAAAAGATTATGGTAATGGCATTCCTTGCAGCTTAAGAGATTATATGACTGATATGCCAGAAAAAGGAAGAAAGAAAGATCACAGTGAGTGGAGACCATTTCAGATTGCATTTGTTCTTTTGAATTTGTATGGGATTATGGATGGTGAGTCTCCAGAACGAAATATTGTTGATTTATTATACTTCCCTACTGGTGGTGGTAAGACAGAGGCATATTTAGGGCTGATTGCTTTTACTATAGCATATAGGAGACTGACAGTTTCAGATGAAACTGATTATGAGAAAGATGGTGGAGTAACAGTATTTTTAAGGTACACGCTTCGTTTACTTACAACTCAGCAGAGAGATAGACTGATGCGTCTTATTGTTGCAATGGAACAATTGCGTGAGAAGAATGAAAATTTATATGGTAAGGAAAGAATTTCAATTGGATTCTGGGTTGGAGGTAATGTTACCCCAAATAAATTTAGCGAATACAGTGATTCTGATCAATTTAAGAAGAAAGAATTTATAAGGAAGCTTACAAAGCAGATTATTAAATGCCCTTATTGTGGTAAGGAAATCACACGGGATGAATATGATATCAATGAAAAGGGAAAGTATGTTAAAATTCATTGTGCAGATAAGAATTGTATGTTTTCGTTAAAAACAGGAAGAACCATACCTGTTTATCTTGTTGATGAGGAAATTTATGCAAAGTGTCCTACAGTGATTATTTCTACTGTAGATAAATTTGCGAGACTTCCATGGTCTGAACGAGTTGGTTTGCTATTTGGCAGAACAGATAGATATTGTAGTAGATGTGGACATATTGCTATTGGAGAAAAGCATGCACGAAGACATAATGCAGATGTCGCAGTGGGATTGGAAAGGGCTGAAACGATTGCATGTAAACCATTCTATCCTCCTGAGCTAATTATACAGGATGAGCTTCATTTAATTACTGGTCCTCTTGGAACGATTTATGGTGGATATGAAACTGTTGTAGAAGAGATGTGCTGTATTGAGAAGAATGGAAAGAAGATTCGACCTAAGTATATCGTTTCAACAGCAACTATTAGAAATGCTGGGGAACAGATTAAGTTTCTTTATGGGAGAAATGAATTTGCACAATTTCCGCCAAGTGGCTTTGATACAAGAGATTCATTTTTTATTAAGGAAGTACCGCTTCCGACTGAAAATTTAGATGATGCTTCAGAAGAAAAAATCAGTAGAATGATTAGTGATGGAAAAAAGCCATTTCGCCAATATGCTGGTATATGTGCGAGCGGACAATCTGTAAAAACAACTCTTATTCGTTTGTATTCGATTATTTTGCAAACAGCACTAGATATAGCAAAGAATCCGGAATATGAGGATTATATTGATCCATATTATACATTGATTGGGTACTTTAATAGTATTCGAGAATTGGGTGGTGCAGTGCGCCTTCTTGACGACGATATAGCAAGCCGTATTCGTGTTGTAAAGAATAAATATAATAGCTCAGAACAGAGGTATCTCAGTTTTGAGGGAAAGAAGGAAATTACATCTCGTATACCTTCATGGGAGATTGCGCAGGTTCTTGAAAAGTTAGCAATTTCTTATGATAAAAACAAGGAGAAGCAAGGCTGTTATGATGTTGTTATTGCAACTAATATGATAGCGGTGGGTATGGATGTTGACCGTTTAGGACTTATGTCAGTTGTAGGTCAGCCAAAGCAGAACTCTGAATATATTCAGGCAACAAGCCGTGTGGGTCGACAGCATCCTGGAATTATTTTTACTGTTTATAATCCTTACAGACCAAGGGATCTGTCTAATTATGAGAATTTTGTTGGTTTCCACTCACAGATGTATAGATATGTAGAAGGAACTACAGCAACGCCATTTGCGGCTAGAGCTAGAGACAGAGTATTACATGCATTGGTAGTTTCTTTACTAAGATTACAGGTAGCGACGATGGCTGATAATGGTGGAGCATCAAACATTAATGATATTTCTGATGAACAAATCAAAGATATAAAAGACAAAATTCTTGAGCGAGTTAAGATAACTGCACTATCGTCTTATGTAGATACAGAGAAAGAAATGGATGAGTTTATCAATACTTGGAAGAACATTGCAAAAGACGAAAAGCTATATTATTTTGTTCCAGCAGTAGCTGATGATAAGAAGAGGCTGCTTACATACTATGGTGAATATTATGGAGACAAAGAAAAACCAACACTAAGTTCTATGCGTGATGTTGAGCAATCATCAACAGTTTTTTATTGGGAGGGTGTCTGATGAATTTTTATAAAAAATTGGGCGAGATTCGTCCGAATCAGCTAATAACTACATATGGACCAGGCTCGATAATGGATGCTGTAAATGATTCATTGACAGTTTTAGATATAGAGTACTGGGATACTAACAATATTGGTAAAGAAATTAGAGATGCGAGATTGGCTAGTTATATGAATGTTCGACGATTCTTTATGCCAAAGACAGGTGGAAAAGAGGATGTTCCAGTTGTGTCATTTCCATACTACCATGTGTGTTCAAAGGGAACATGTAAATTCTTATTTGATATGAGAGATTACTTTGATATGGACCAGTACAAAAAGAATCAAGGTGAAGTGAAATGCCCTAAGTGTGGATTTCCAGCATACCCTTCGAGATTTATAACAGTATGCGAAGATGGGCATATGGACGATTTCCCTTGGAGATGGTGGGTACATCATGGAGAAACAAGTTGTAAAGAAGATATGTATCTAAAATCAATGGGCAATACTTCATCACTTGCAGAACTCCGTGTTGAGTGTAATTGCGGTGCAAGGAGAGTTATGTCTGGAGCAATGCAGAAGGAAAAATTTGCTGGTCTATGCTGTTCAGGAAACCATCCACATAGACCAGGAGCAAAGGCAAAAATTTGTAAGAAGAGTGTAATACCTAGTCAGCGTGGTGCATCTAATGTGTATTTTACAGTCACAAGAAATGCAATATCAATTCCACCTTGGACAAATCCTATTAATGATATCATGGGTGCACAAAGAGCAACTATTGAAACATTGGTAGAGGCTATGGGAGAAGAGGCAGGTCTTTCATTTGCTTATCAGAAGTATTTTGGAGATAAATATTCTTATGAAGACTTTAAAGCTGCCTATGATAGATTAAGTCAAAATATCAAAGAGTTTACTGAACTTAAAGAAATGGAGTATGCAGCTATTACGCATCATGAGGATGTTGAGTATCAACATGATGTTAAGTACTTCAAAGCAGAAGAAGTTGCTTTGAGTGAAAGCTTAAAAGAGTATATTTCTAGGATTATTAAAATACATAGATTACGTGAAGTACGAGTTTTGACAGGTTTTACAAGATTGGAAGCACCAGAACCAGAAGTGGATGAGCAGTCACATATCGTAAAATTGAAGTGTTCTTCGGGAGAAAAATGGCTTCCGGCGGTCGAAATCAATGGTGAAGGTGTATTCATTGAATTAAATAAGGAAAAAATAAACCAGTGGATGCAGATAGAGACTGTGAAATCTCGTTCTGATAAATATGAGGAATGCTATGCAGCATATTGTCAGAAAAAAGGATGGGAGAATTTTAAACCAAGAAATGCAGAGTATGTGTTGTTACATACACTTTCACATATGCTGATTAAGGAAATGTCTATGCAGTCAGGATATTCGTCATCTGCATTACATGAGCGCATTTATAGTAGTGAAAATATGTGTGGAATTTTAATTTATACAGGTGCGGCAGATAAGGAAGGCTCACTAGGTGGACTTGTTGAACTTGGCGGAATGAATAAGTTTTTGCCGCTTTTAAAAGGGGCACTGGAGAATGGTTTAACATGTACAACAGACCCAGAATGCTTTATGAAGAATCCGACGAGTGAGAGATTAAATGGGGCTGCCTGTCATTCTTGTACTATGATATCAGAAACTGCATGTGAAAATGGTAACCGCCTACTTGATAGAGCATTAGTTGTACCGGTACCGGAGCATGAGGAAATGGGATATTTCAGAGAATTGGTGAGAGATTTATGTGGAATACAAGTGTAAAAATCGAATATATCGCAGGTCTGATTGTAGATGCACTTGAAAATTATTCTGTTAATAGAGAGAATGCACAGTTTCGTCTTGTGATTGAAGAACTTAGAAATCATTTTACTAATTGTTCTGAACAAGAGATAACAGATATAATCAGCCTTTGTATGAAGATGTATTCGTCAAAGAAAATTGAACACGCAGAACTTGTTCTTACTGCACCAGATTCATTCCGTGTGAAAACATTAAGAACCAAAGATACAATGCGTAATATGATAGAGAATACGGAAAAGAGTCTTACTATAACTGGTTATTCAATCTCAGATTATTTTGCCGAAATGCTCGATGTTATTATTAAAAAAAGCCAGCAAGGAGTAATAGAAAAGCAGAAAGAAGCACTTGACAGGCTGATGTCATATCGTTCGAGATTCTTACAGATATATGAATATCAAAAGCAAGAAGATGACAAGATGGCAGCATTGCATGCGAAACTTATTGTATCAGATGTAAAGAAATCACTGGTGTCGTCAGCTAATCTTTCATATCACGGAATGCAAGGAAATATTGAAATGGGATTCTTGATTGAATCCCATGATAAGGCAAAGCAGATAGAAGATGTTATGAAGGAAATGGTAAGAATGAGGGTGTTTGCAAAATTACGAGAGTAGATGTTGCTTTGCGTAGGAGATAAAAAGTGCTCCCTTGTGGGTAAAACGAGCAGTGAAATATAGAGGCAGATGTAAATGCGTAATGTGCCAAAGAGATTTATCGGGAATTGTGGATGTTGAGGAAAATGTGAAAGTCAATATGATCATATTGTTCTGCTAAAGTAGGTGGACTAAATGATGTATTTAATATGCAATAGATGTGTAGTAAGTGTAACAAGGAGAAGAGTAAATCTTTTGCAACTATGTCATATTTCAAGATTCAGTATTTTTCAATACAGACACCGGGGTTTATGGAGTTTTTCACGGATTCGGAGTTGTATGTAATGTTCTCAAATGAATTTACTGCTAACTTTGTATTCAAAGGGGCTGTTGATATTGGTAAGATTGGAAGAATGTTGTCGGAGTATGTACTATAACAAAAAATTGAAATGGAATTATTGATATGGAGAATGTATGGATTTTTGGAATAATATTTTAGATGAAAGTATTTTGAGAACTAATGTAAATTTTGCAGCTATGTTTGTTTTGAATTATGAATGTTTAAAGGATTATGTAATTGAGCAACTTAGAGGTTTTTATTCAAATCGTACTATTTTTGAAAAAAATAAAGTGATTGATGTAGAATCACAAGAATATAAGGATGAAGTCAGAAGTTTGGATAAAAATATTGAAAATGCATCATTAAAATGGTTTATGCAACTTGATGCAATAACGCAATTGGATTATGATACATATCAGAAAATTAGGGAAAGAAGAAATGATATAACACATGAATTGTTGAAAAATCTTAATGAAGGATTTGCCGAAAAGGATTTAATTCTTTTCTCTGAATTGTTATCTCTTTATTCAAAGTTGGACAAGTGGTGGATTAATGAAATCGAAATTCCCACTTCTGGTGAAGATATTCTAGATGACTATGATAGAGATGGTGTGTGTGGAGGACAAGCTCTAGTATTGTCTATTATTAATTCAATTATCTTAGGAGACAAAGGTGAAGAATATAAGGATATGCTAGAGGCTCTATCGAAGTATATCTAAAGAAATATAACGTTTAAGAAGTCAAATGTACTTAGAAAAAAAGAGGGATCACTAATGCACCTAAAAAACATTCTAATCACCGTCTGCAACATAGACCGATCCATCCAATTCTATCATGACCTATTCTGCGGGATGAGAAGATCTGGAAGAATTTTCTGGATCGGGATATCCAGTATAAGAATCATGCAACAGAATTGTATTTTGAGGAACGGGATATAGAAGAGGTTCGTTGAGAAGTTAAATGCTTCTCCATATGAGATCGAATATGTCAATGAATTAATGACGCATGAATGGGGACAGAAAGTGATCCGGTTCTATGACTTAGGCGGCAATTTGATCGAGGTTGGGACCCTGATGGAAGGATGATGGTTATGCAGCATATAGATAAGATCGTAGCATTAAGAGAAAAGTTGCATCAGATACCGGAAGCTTCTCTGCATGAGACACAGACAAAGAAGCAGTTGATGTTATTTTTAGAAGAGAATACAGATTGGACGATTGTAGATCGGGGAAGTTGGTTCTATGCAGTAAGACAGGCAGATGGTGAGCCAACACAATCTCCGATTGCGTTTCGGGCAGATATGGATGCAGTCTGTGGTGCAGATGGAAAGCCGGGGCATTATTGCGGGCATGACGGACACAGCAGTATTTTGTGTGGAGTAGCAATGTATCTTACGGAACAGAATAAGTCGTTAACAAGAGATGTGTATCTGATCTTTCAACCAGCAGAGGAGACAGGACAGGGTGCAAAGCTATGCCGGGAATTGATACGGGAGAAGAATATTGCAGAGATTTACGGTTTGCATAACATTCCGGGATATCCACTGCATCAGATTTTAGTACGCAGGCAGACATTTGCCTGTGCATCGACCGGATTGGCAATCCGTATGAAAGGAATTGCAAGTCATGCTGCTTATCCGGAGGCGGGACGGAATCCGGCCGTTCCGTTTGCCAATCTTTTGTCAGCATTAGAACAGCTTACAGAGGATATATGCAAACAGAATGAATTTGTATTGATGACAGTGATTGGAATGGATGTCGGAAGTGCTAATTATGGAGTATCTGCATCAGAAGGAGAATTACGGCTTACAGTGCGTGCGGAGAGACAACAAGTCTTTGATTCCTATTTGGAAAGTATTCGGAGTCTTGTTGAACAATATGCATGCAAGGGTGGATTTTCTTACACAATAGAAGAGATAGAACGGTTTCCGGCAACAGAGAATTCGCAAAACGGTGTAGAACGGGTTTGTGAAGCTGCCAAGAAAACGAACCGGAAGGTAACCTGGTTAGAACAGCCTATGCGGTGGTCAGAGGATTTTGGATACTATTTACAGGAGACAAGTGGTGCATTTTTCGGTATTGGGGATGGAGAAGATCATGCTCAGTTGCATACAGCAGAATATGAATTTCCAGATGCTATTATCGAGACAGGAATTCAGATGTTTTTAGCGCTTATTTAGTTTGCACACAAGATATTTTAGAATACATATAGAATAATACAGATAAGGACGAAAGAATGTTAGGAAACACACAAGGAAAACTTTTAAATGAATACATAGAAGATTATGTGGTATTTGATCTGGAGACAACCGGGGTTTCGCCATATAATGATGAAGTTATCGAGATTTCAGCAGTAAAAGCCAGAAAAGGGAAAGTAGTAGAAGAGTTTAGCGAATTGGTAAATCCCAAAAGAACGATTCCATTTGCGGCAAGCAGGGTAAATAATATAACGGACGATATGGTTTCGGATGCGCCGTTTTTTGATGAAGTGCTGAGACATTTTCTGGAATTTGTTGGAGAAGATGTGTTAGTTGGTCACAATATTCAAAGCTTTGATATGAAATTCATTTACAGGGATTGCGAGAGATATTTTCATCAGTTGATAACAAATGACTATGTGGATACGCTTATTCTTGCAAAAAGATGTTTCCCGGAATGGAGACATAGAAGACTGGGGAATTTGGCAGACTATTACGGAATATCAACACAAGGTGCACATAGGGCATTAGCGGATTGCAGAATGAATCAGCGTGTTTTTGAATTACTTGGAAAAGAAATGAATACGGAGAAAAAGAAGACACTTGATTCCAATGTAAAGACGTGTCCGTTATGCAATCTGCCTTTAAAGAAAAGAAATGGACGATATGGGGAATTCTGGGGTTGTACGGGATTTCCGAATTGTAGGTATACTGAGAATATATAATCAATAGAAGGTGGATAATATGCAATTACCATATTCTGAAGAACTGAATATTGAATGTCTTGGACGATTATTTGACAAGAGAAGTGAATGCTATAAGTTCTTCTGGTTTAAGGCGATTGTAGGAAAGGTATTAGACGGCAGGTTGGAGCTATCTTATGAAGAGCTTGTTGATGAAATGATTGCGGATGCATGGTATATGGTGATAGAATATCATTTAAACCTTGGGCCAAAGGATTCGTTGGAGTCGTTAGTGCATTTGATCAAAGAAAAATATCCACAGCTAAAATCTTCTGAAAAGAAATCGGTATTGTTAGGATATTTAAAGGATATAAAGGATAAAGATATAATCAGAGAAAAACGTACATTGACACGCAATGTGCCATATCGATTGCAGTCTCCGTTTATGCCGGATTTTAAAGGTAAAGTATGGGATGTTGGTGAGAACAAATTAATAGCCCAAATTAATCAGAAGAATCGTTTGATGTATTATTTTAATGAATTGAACGGTCTGTCTACGCAGATTATTGTACAAGAGGATTGGGCACATTATATTCAGAAGAATCAGGAAATTATTAAAGGCTGGCTGGAATATCATATGATTCAATATATTCAAAAACGCAATCCAAATGTACCTGGGATTGCTGATAAATTGTATCCGCCGGAAAAACGTAAATTGGATAAGGTGAAGAAGTATTGGAAATTGATCTTATCGATTAAGCCGATACATGAAATATATGGCGATAACGTGATTACCGCTAAGAATCTTTCGATTGATCATTTTGTGCCATGGTCATATGTAGCACATGATGAGCTGTGGAATCTGAACCCGACAACAAAAAATATTAACAGTGCAAAAAGTAATAATTTACCGGATTGGGATAGTTATTTTAATAAGTTAGTGAAGCAAGAATACCAGGCATACCAATTAATGTGGCAATATGATAGTGTATATCATGAATTTGAAGAATGTGCAAAAGATCATGTAAATAATCAAGATGTCTTGTATCGTGTTTATCGGAAAGATTTGAAATTGCCGGAATTTTCCGGAGAATTAGAGTCGATTATTCTTCCGGTATATCAATCTGCAAAGAATTGTGGATTCCGCAATTGGAAGTATGAGGAGAAATGCGTATGAAAACCCATAATAAATTAGTCAGAGATAAGATACCGGAGATAATTCAAAATGCAGGTAAGACATGTGCAACACATACTATGTCGGATGATGAATATATTGCATCACTTGATATGAAATTGCAGGAAGAAGTTGCGGAATACTTGCAGGATAAGAATTTAGAAGAGCTGGCAGATGTAGTAGAAGTGTTACGGGCAATTTGTATTGCAAGAGGATATACATTAGAGGAATTAGAAAAAATGAGGGCAAAGAAGGTGGATGAACGAGGTGGTTTTGAGAAGCGGATTTATTTGGAATATGTAGAATGATTTGAAAAATAAATAGATAATTAATAAATTAGGAAGGGTGATTAACATGAGAGGTTGGAGAAAGATTTTATTTAGTATTGGTTGCATTAGTGTACTTGCTTTGCAAAGTATTTGTGTACATGCAACAGATGCTGCAATGAACAATCCGGACGTGAATAAAGAAGCGGTGAAAGAGAATCCGGACACGAAGGCTGCTTACGAAAAGGCAGGAATTATTTACGAAGGTGAGGATAAGAAAGAAGAGACGATTGCACAATATGGCGCTGCATCCGTTGCACAATCATTGGACGCTAATCTGTTTTCAACATCCTCTAGGTATGACCGTATTATATTTCAACCGGAGAAAAATGGTATTTATTTTATCAAGTATAATAATAAGAATTATGGGTATTATGATGTGTTTTTTTATGATCTGAATACAAAGTCATATAAGAATGTATATACTTTTCGTACAGGTGACTGTCAGCTGTATACTACCAAGGATGCATTTTATTATATGACCGGAAAGGCGGGCTCCTTATCAGAAAAAGTTACAGTTGGAGATAAGACATATGGGAATACATATACTGTCACAATTACAAAATATGATCTTATCACAGGGAAGACATCAGAAACAACATTAGATGCAATATATTGTAATGGCTATTGGGGCAATTTTGTAAGTTGCATAGGAGTGGATACGAAAGGCAGAATGTATGTGGCAACGAATGAAGATGAATTGTTGTTGTATGATCGTCAGGGAAAATGTCTGAGTAAACAATCTTACACAGGAGAAATATATGAATTTTACGGTTTTGATGCAACCAATGGTAATTTCTATTATAAAGGGCAATATAATTGGAGATATTGGGGTTACGATCATTATATGGCATCTTTGATGGCGGGTAATGTGGATTCAAATAATAAGATTGCGTTACCGGAAGCAAATCTTTCTATTTTATATCAGATGGGATTTTTTACTCATCAACAGCCGGTAACTATGTTAAATGATAAATATTTAGCGGTGCTTACCACATTTTCTTCGGACACGTTGTTATTATTAGACTCCAACGTCTACGATTATACGGATCACACAAAACAGTCTACCAGTATCAATTTGCTCAATAGCGGTGTGTCAGTTTCCGTTTTAAATGTTGGCAATCCGAATGTTTCGAAATTAGCACTTCAGACATCACAATCTGAATATGAAAATGATATGGATACAAGTAGTATCGGTCCACGGTGTGCCTTGACATCGGACGGGAATAGATTAATTGTAAAGACGGATGACTGTTCTTTGACAGAGTATGATATAGCCGGGAAGACAAAGATATCAGAAGTAAAGACAACACATCCGGTATATACATTTGCAATGTATGGTAATCAATGTGTTGCAATCGAAAAAGAAAATAATGCTTATTATATAGAGACGATTGAGTGGACATATCCGACAGATTATTCTGTTATGGCACCAGCAACTATGCAGGTTGGAGATTGTATATCTATATCGAATCAGACGGACAGTTCCTTTGTATTGGATTATACATATGAAAGTTCAGATCCCAATACAGTAAGTGTTGATAAGAATGGAAAGTTGCTTGCATGGAAGAAAGGTTCTGCCACGATCAAAGTTCATGCATCACCGATTAATGTGGATAAGACGTTGACGATTACGGTTACGGATTCGGTTGCATCTGCAAATACGAAGTATTATTCTACAACTGCGACTAAGGGAAAGGCATCTGGTAACATGCACAATCCAGAGCCGACAGGTTATTATGGAAATACTATATCTTCTTACTTGACGCAGCTTTCGGATGGCGGTTACGAACGAGTAGAATTTTTAGAGCAAAAGGTATGGATTGAGACATATAATAGTGCGTTTGGATTGGTGAAACAAAAAAGTATCAAACCGGAATTGCCCCTGATTGGTGGATTCTTTAGTGGTGAACAATATAACTTTGTTGTATATGGTCAGTTCAATTCGGCACAGAGTGACAGTGTGGAGACATTCCGGATTGTCAAATATGATAAGGCGTGGAATCGGGTAGGTGCCTGTTCTGTGTATGGAGCCAATACCTATGAGCCGTTTGAGGCTGGTGGATTAAGTATGGCAGAAAAGAATGGAACTTTATATGTTCATACCTGTCATACCATGTATGCAGGGGATGATGGATTGCATCATCAGGCAAATTGTACGTTCTGTGTACAACAATCGGATATGCAATTGATAGATTCGTATAGCGGAGTAATGAATCTGTCGTATGGATATGTCAGCCATTCCTTTATGCAGTTTGTTAAGACGGATGACACATATGTGTATAGAGTGGATTTGGGAGATGCTTATCCAAGAGGAATTGCCTATACAGCAACTAAAATGACTGATAAGATTCGGAAACCATCTGCATATGGAACGGTAAAGAATTTCAGTGGTTCGACTGGAAACAATTGGACCGGTAATAATTTAAGTGGTATGGAATTGTCTGATGATTATTGTCTGATTGTGGGATGCGGAAATGATGGAACATATGCAGTCAATTACAATACCTGGGTTGTATCAGTAGACAAAGAAAAGGGAATCTTTAATGAAAATGTAGTGACAGCGCATAGCAAGAATGACAATGCATCTACCGGACAACCGAAGTTAGTGAAACTTAATAACAATCAGTTCCTGTTGATGTGGGAGGAATATAGCTATAACAAGAAGACGGAAGAGGCCGGAGGTTATGTTACAAAGATGGTACTTTTGAATCCGAATGGTGAACTGGCATCGGCAATTTATCAGACACCATTAGCTTTGTCGGAATGTTCGCCAATCGTGAATTCAGAAGGACAGGTTGTATGGTATGTAACAAATGGTGATTCTCCTACATTTGTTAAGATCAATCCATATCAATTGCAGAAGGTTCAGGAGACAAGTAAGAATGTGAAATTATTTGCTAAGGATAATACCGACAATCTGCCTGCTAAGGTTGGAACAAAATTAAAGTACAAGAAGAATCAATATGTCGTGATGGAGGACGGTACGGTTGCTTTTGTTAAACCAGGCAAAAAGAAGATTACAAGCTTGAGCATTCCGGCTCAGATCAAATCGAATGGACATACTTATAATGTTTCGGAGATCAAATCAAAGGCATTTAACGGTTGTAAGAAGCTTAAAAAAATCACGATTGGTAAGAATATCAGAGTAATTGGAACAAAGGCGTTTTATAAATGTACAGCGCTAAAAAAGATATTGATTCCTTCAAAGGTTGAGAAGATTGGAAAGAAGGCATTTTATGGATGTAAGTCATTAAAAGATATTCGGATCAAGACAACCAAACTATCCAATAAGGCAGTCGGTTCGGGGGCATTTTCTAAGATTCATTCAAAAGCAGTGGTCAGAGTGCCATCTAAGAAACTGAAACCGTATAAAAAACTTTTAAAAAGAAAAGGTGTAAAAGGAAAGAAACAGCGAATTAAGAAATAAAAAAGGCGGATGCAATTGCCAAACAAAGAAGAAATGGAAGGAATTTATATGAGGGATTTTGGAGCAGTTAAGGTGATTTGTCGTGTTATTACATTGATAGAGTTTATTGCATTTATGTTTGCAACATATATGATGCCGGAATTCATGGATCAGGGGGTCTTTGCAGATGTGAAGGAACAGACAAGATATATACTGGTTGGATTGGGAATCGCATTAGTTGTTATGATGATTGTTTCCCTGATCGTAAAATATACCATGAAAGATGCATCAAAAGTAACACCATACCGGATCGTGGATGTAATAACCAGACTGGTATTCACAATGCCTGCGGGACTTGTGATTATGTATTATTTGGAAGATGCAAAAGGATACGAAGATCTGATATGTGCAATTGTCGGCACCTGTATATTCATTGTAATGAATGCCGTATTGAAATTTACATTACAGGAGACAATGAGCGTATCTTTTATGCGCTCAGACAGTCTGTAATATTTTTCGCTTGCATTTTTATTGGATTCATGTATTATATTAATTATCAGGTTGTGCGACTGACGGAAGCTGGGAGTACCCAGGGGGAACACAACACGAAGAATTGCCGACCGTCTGGGCACCGTTTTGGGGTACCAGGCGGTTATTTTTATGGTTTATTTCCAGGGGATAGTGTCTCATGGAAGAAGATTTGATCTAGCATAAGGAGGTAGTTATGAAACAGCAGTCATTAGCAGCAGAATTAAGTGCAACATCCTATCCGGGAAGAGGAATTGTAATCGGTAAGACACCGGACGGAACACATGCAGCAATTGCATATTTTATCATGGGTAGAAGCGAGAACAGCCGTAACCGTATCTTTGTGGAGGATGGAGAAGGAATCCGCACACAGGCATTTGATCCTTCTAAGTTAGAAGATCCAAGCCTGATCATCTATGCACCGGTTCGTGTACTTGGCAATAAGACAATTGTAACGAATGGTGACCAGACCGATACGATCTATGATCTGATGGATAAGCAGTATACCTTTGAGCAGGCACTTCGTACCAGAGAGTTTGAGCCGGATGCACCAAATTATACGCCTAGAATTTCAGGTATTCTTCATTTTGATAAGGGCGCATTTAATTATGCAATGTCAATCTTGAAGAGTAATAACGGTAATCCGGATGCATGTAACCGTTATACATTTGCTTACGAGAATCCGGTAAATGGAGAAGGACATTTCATTCACACTTATATGGGTGATGGCAATCCGTTGCCAAGTTTTGAGGGTGAACCGACTTTGATCGATATTCCGAACGATATGAACGAGTTTGCAGATCTTGTATGGAATAATCTGAATGAAGATAACAAAGTATCCCTGTTTATCCGTTATATCAATATTGCAGACGGAACCTGTGAGACAAAGATCATTAACAAGAACAAGTAAGCATGGAATACAACAGTAGATATTGAAAATAACAAAAGAAAAGATATAGACAAAAGAACGGAATATTAAGGAGGAAATATAACTATGAACGAGATCCAGTTAAAATACGGCTGTAACCCAAACCAGAAACCATCCAGAGTATTTATGAAGAACGGAGCAGACTTACCGATCAAGATTCTTTGTGGTAAGCCAGGCTATATCAACTTATTAGATGCATTTAACGGCTGGCAGTTAGTAAAGGAATTAAAGAAGGCAACCGGTCTTCCTGCTGCAACATCATTTAAGCATGTATCTCCGGCCGGTGCTGCAGTTGGACTTCCGCTTACTGAAGTAGAGAGAAAGATCTATTGGGTAGATGATATGGGAGAGTTATCTCCGCTTGCAAATGCGTATGCCAGAGCAAGAGGCGCAGACAGAATGTCATCCTTTGGTGATTTCATTTCATTGTCTGATGTGTGCGATGTGTCCACAGCAAAGTTAATTAAGCGTGAAGTATCTGATGGTGTGATCGCACCGGGATATGAGCCGGAAGCATTAGAGCTTTTGAAGGCAAAGAAGAAGGGTAATTACTGTGTTATCGAGATTGATCCGGAATATGTTCCGGCTCCGATTGAGCAGAAGGATGTATTTGGTGTAACCTTTGAGCAGGGTAGAAATGAGCTTGTGATCAATGATGAATTATTCGCTAATGTAGTAACCGAGAACAAAGAGATTCCGGAGCAGGCTAAGATTGATCTTGCCATTGCTATGATCACTTTGAAATATACACAGTCTAATTCCGTATGTTATACGAAGGGTGGACAGGCAATCGGTATTGGTGCCGGACAGCAGTCAAGAATTCACTGTACAAGACTTGCCGGACAGAAGGCAGATAACTGGTTCCTGCGTCAGAATCCAAAGGTGTTAAATCTTCCATTTAAGGATGGTATCGGACGTGCAGACCGCGATAATACGATTGACGTATATATGAGTGATGATTATATGGATGTATTAGCAGATGGAACATGGGAGAATTTCTTCACGGAGAAACCGGAAGTGTTTACGAGAGAAGAGAAACGTGCATGGCTTGACCAGATGACAGATGTTGCACTTGGTTCTGATGCATTCTTCCCGTTTGGCGATAATATTGAGCGTGCTCACAAGAGTGGTGTGAAGTACATTGCACAGCCGGGTGGATCAATCCGCGATGACAATGTAATTGATACTTGTAACAAGTATGGAATGGCAATGTGCTTTACCGGCATTCGTTTGTTCCATCACTAAAAGAATATGAATAAGACATTGCGGAATGTGCTGATCGTGGTTTGTTGTCTGACTGTATTCTTTGTGGTTGTGCCACTTTTTAACCGTGGTCAGGATGAAGATACGGAGGCAGTAATATATCCGCTGTTTAGTCAGCAATATTCAGATATAATCACGGATACGAATCATATTGCATTATTGGATCAGAAGATGGAATTTCCACTGCCGATGAAAGATCTGCCGGAAACATTTCATATTGCAAAGCGTTATTATGATGATATGACAGATGGGATTGATGCAGGAGATTCTTTTCAGTGTGAATTACTCAATGATTCCGATGAACCGGTGCTTATATCAAGGTGACGAACCAGAAGAAGAATACCGTGCAGTCACCGGATGATATGGTGATCACTTATATTGTGGCATCCTCTTTTCAGACGCAGGATAAGCAATATGCCGTACCGTTTGTGATTCGGGATGGAATCGGAATCGGTTCGACTGCAGAAGAAGTAAAGCAGATATTTACGGAGGTGGATATTCCGGAAAATGATGATTACAGCGTGGTAAATGTGGATTCCGGTATTCAGAAGATTACATTGGAATTTGTAGACAAGACAGTTTACAAGATGGCAGTAAGTAGTTATTGACAAATATTCTATTCTTGATTATACTGTACCTATTCGTGGCGTTGATAAGAATAAGTAGTAAGAAGCAATCCCATACAGAGAGCTGCCGGCAGGTGAGAGGCGCATGGAAGACTTGTTATGAATACCTCTTTGAGCCTCATACCGAACGGTAGATTCCCAGTAGGCTATGACGATTGATGTACGTTATAACATCGGGTATTTCCTGTAAGCTTTACAGATGATACCTGCTAAGGCAGCAGATGCGAGTCTGGTGTGAATTTAGGTGGTAACACGGGTGATATGCTCGTCCTATACGAAGAATCGGTAGGACGAGCTTTTTGTTTTGTCCTGCTATGTTACGATAGATGATTATGAAATATACGTTTCAGAATCAACTATGAGATGGATAAGAAAGTGAGGATGGAAAAATGACAATTTATGATGAATTAGTCGCAAGAGGGCTGATTGCCCAGGTAACAGATGAGGAAGAGATCAAGGAATTGATCAACAATGGAAAGGCAACGTTTTATATTGGATTTGATCCAACCGCAGACAGTCTGCATGTTGGACATTTTATGGCACTTTGCCTGATGAAGCGTTTACAGATGGCAGGTAACAAGCCGATTGCATTGATCGGTGGTGGTACAGCTATGATTGGTGATCCTTCCGGACGTTCCGATATGCGTCAGATGATGACAAAAGAAACAATTGAGCACAACTGTGAATGTTTCAAAAAACAGATGAGTAAATTCATTGATTTCTCAGAGGGTAAGGCGTTAATGGTAAATAATGCCGACTGGTTATTGGATCTGAACTATGTAGATGTATTGCGCGAAGTTGGAGCACATTTTTCCGTAAACAGAATGTTGTCGCATGAATGTTACAAGCAGCGTATGGAACGTGGTCTTACTTTCCTGGAGTTTAACTACATGATCATGCAGAGTTATGATTTCTTTGAGTTATTCCAGAAATATGGATGTAACATGCAGTTTGGTGGCGATGATCAGTGGGC
>ERZ825137.1225-NODE-1225-length-33819-cov-6.766704_pt1 | contig 33819 bp, 32 predicted proteins | sample MGYA00519873_ERZ825137 | MGnify/ENA primary metagenome ERZ825137 (study PRJEB31778, sample SAMEA3449190) | human gut metagenome | biome: human gut; feature: human-associated habitat; material: faeces | place: United Kingdom | collected 2010/2012 ...
CAGAACGATTTGAATATGAGCGCCTCCGATGTAATCAATACGTATGTATACCGGGTTGGTCTGGTTCAGAACAATTACAGCTATTCCACAGCGGTCGGGCTGTTTAATTCGGTGATTAACATGGCGCTTGTTATTGTGGCTAACCAGGTATCAAAAAAGCTTGCCAATGAAAGTCTGTGGTAAAGGAGCGGGTATGGATAAAAGAAGAACAGCTAAAAAAAGAAGGGTTGACCCTGATAAAATATTTGATATAGTGAATTTACTTATAATGCTTGTCCTGCTGGTGATTTTTGTGTGGCCGCTCTGGTTTGTGCTGATTGCTTCTATCAGCGATCCTTCCGAGGTATGGCAGGGGCATGTAATCCTGTTCCCCCGCGGTATCACGTTGGATGCTTATGAAGAGGTAATCAAGTATAAGACCATCTGGACAGGATATGCCAATACCATTCTTTATACGGTATTGGGGACAGCCATCAACATGGTGCTGACCGTATGCGGCGCGTATCCTCTGTCGAGGAAGGATTTTGTGCCGAAGAAATTTTTCATGATTCTTTTCCCCCTCTTTGCTTTAAATGCCTCATATACTATCACAAATACTAAATCTTGTCAACAAGAAACGAAAAAACAGGTATTATTACCTGCCACATTTAAATAAAACATATCCTACTATTGCTATTACAACTATCATTATAGAAAGTATAATAACACTTATTTTACCACTTTTGGTAATTGGAAGTGATGAATCATCAGTATCATCATACATGTTAGATAAGTACTTCTCATACGAATCAGATAAGTAAAAACGATCTTTTGTTTTAAAAATACTTTCAAAGTAGTTTTTAAAACTAACTGGTAATTTTCCCTTGTTCTTATTATATATTTTTTCAACATCTAAAGATGACGCATCATTATTTATTTTTTCATCCGTTAATAGTTCTAAACTAGTTACCGCAAAAGCATACAAATCAGTTTTATCTGATACAATTTTATATATAGGATCTTGATATTTTAAAGATACTTCATCATTTACAACGTTTTTTTTCACTACAAAACCATCACAATCGATTAACCTTATATTACCATTTTTGTCAGAAAAAATATTATCAAGATTCAAATCACAAATATAAATTTTTTTTCTATGAAGTTTTTTCATAACTTCTTCTATTTTTTTAATCTTTTCTATCTTCTCTTCAAAACTATATTTCTCAGTGTTTTTGCACAATGCCTCACCTTCAGGTAAACATTCCATTATATAACCCACAAATACTCCATCATAATAAACAAGATGTTTAGGTTTAACTATTTCATCTACATCAATATTTTTTAAATATCTAAGAGTTTCTTCTCTATCTTTTATATATGTAAATGAAGTTGAGGTAAACATTTTAAGAATTCTTCCATCTTGAGTCAAATATATATTCCCTGATCTTCCAGAAGCTATTTTTTTTACTAGTTTTAAATCTTTATAATTTACTGAATCTTTTGGTATATCCCTAAATTTATCATTTAATCTTCTTGTTGCTACCGCCGATGACACATTTATACTAAGCATACTTCCAATTTCATTAATACCAACTTCATAAAAGCCAATTGATCTATATATTGCAAGAGTTTTTGAATCATGTTCATCAACTGTTACAAACGCACTTCTAGAGCCAACTTCTCCCGCAACATAAATAACTGCCTCCGCTAGTAACCCTTCCATATTTTTATCCTTAAACTCATCCAGTACGTATAATTTATTTATTTCAACATTAGATGAGTTATTACTAGCTTTAAATTCAAATGTTGCATATCCAATTAACATATCATTAGTTTGTATAACAATTGTTATTTTATTTTTAAAATACTCTGGTACTATGTAATCATCAATATCCGTCAAACAATCCCTCTTCAATGTTTCACTTGAAAAAGTATTAATTATATCCGCAAAAATATCAAAGTCAGTTTCAAGTATTCCAACGTTAAGATTTTCTTTTTTAACTAAATTAATCATCTATATCACCAGCCGCATTCTGTATCATTAATATAATTATATATTATTTTTCTTTTAATTTCTACAAAAAAACAAAAAAAGATAGAAAAATCTACCTTTTTAATCTTTGTTTATTTTATTTATTATGTTTTCTATTTTATTTCCATACTCAACTGATTCATCATATATAAATCTTAAATCTGGAATTCTTCTTATCTCTAGCTTTCTTTTAGCAAGTTCGGTCTTAATAAATCCTTTTGCTCCATTTAGATCATGCAAACACTTATCTTTCTTATTTTGATCTAAAACAGTACAGTAAACTTGCGCTAAAGAAAGGTCAGTATCTACCTTACAATAAGTAATTGTTACAAACTTAATATCACAATCATTTACTTCATTTTGTAATATGTCACTTATTTCTCTTACTAATAAATTTGCTATTCTTTCTGTTTTAACGCTCATAACTTACCTCTTTATTTCAACAAGTTCATATGCTTCTATAATATCTTTTTCTTTAATATCACCGTAATTTTCTAGTGTAATACCACATTCAAATCCGGCTTTTACTTCTTTTGCTTGGTTCTTTTCCCTTTGAATTGTGTTAATTGCACCATCATATATTACAACTCCATCACGGATAACACGTGCTTGAGCACCCATTTTAACTACACCATCTAAAACGTAACATCCTGCGATATTACCAGTTTTAGAGAATTTATATATCTTTCTTATTTCAGCTGAACCAATTGTTTTTTCTTCATATTCAGGATCTAGCATACCTTTCATAGCAGCTTCCATTTCTTCTACTACTTTATAAATTATGTTATGAAGTCTAACATCTACACCATATTCTTTTGCAATATCAAGTATTTTAGCTGATGGTCTTACGTTAAATCCAATTATGATTGCACTAGATGCATTAGCTAAAACAATATCACTTTCAGTAATAGTACCAACACCACTTCTTATAACGTTTAATTTACATCCTTCAACATCTATTTTAGATAACGTGTTTTTAACAGCTTCCTCGCTACCTTTAACATCTGCTTTTAACACGATGTTAATTTCTTTTAAACCTTCTGATATCTTACCAAATAAATCATCCAAGCTTATTGCACTAGCTAGCGTATTTGATTTTAACTTAGCTACTTCACTTCTTTGTTCTGCAACACTATGAGCTTGCTTTTCTGATTCAAAGGCCATGAATTTATCACCTGCTGTTGGAACTCCTGATATACCAGTTACAGAAACAGGGGATGAAGGAAGTGCTTCAACAACTTCTTCGCCTAAATCATTTTTAAGTGTTCTTACCTTACCAAAATACTCCCCAATAACAACTGGATCTCCTAATCTTAAAGTACCATTTTGAACAAGTAAAGTAACAACTGAACCTACGTTTTTATCCAGTTTAGATTCTATTACGGTACCCATTGCATAACGTTTTGGATTAGCCTTTAATTCTTGCATTTCAGCTATAAATAACAAGTTTTCTAATAATTTATCAATTCCTTCATGAGTTTTTGCAGAAATAGGAACAAATAATGTATCTCCACCCCAAGAATCAGGTGTAAGACCATGTTCACTCATTTCACGCATTACTCTGTCAGGATCAGCTCCTGGTTTATCCATTTTATTTATCGCAACTATAATTGGAACTTTTGCTGCTTTTGCATGATCAATTGCTTCTATTGTTTGAGGCATAACACCATCATCTGCTGCAACAATTATAATTACTATATCAGTAATAGATGCACCTCTTGCCCTCATTTCAGTAAATGCAGCATGCCCTGGAGTATCAATAAAAGTTATTTTCTTACCATTATAACTTACTTGGTATGCTCCTATATGCTGAGTTATACCACCAAATTCGCCTTCTATTACGTGACTTTGTCTAATGGCATCTAAAAGAGACGTTTTACCATGGTCAACGTGTCCCATTATTGTTACAACAGGAGGTCTTTCTTCTAGATCCTTTGGATCATCTGTTACCTCAAACTTTTCAAAGTTTGCGATGTCTTGCGTTTCTTCTCTTTTTAATTCTTTATTATATTCTAATGCGATAACTGATGCATCATCAAAACTTATTGATGCATTCATACTAGCCATAATACCTAAAGTCATTAATTTCTTAATTAAATCAGTAACCGAAACAGAAAGTTCTTTTGCAAACTCCTTAATTGTCATTCCTTCTTTGTATAAAATAATGTTAGAGTTAGACTCCGTTTCATTAGAAACTAGTTTTTCCTTGTTTTTATACATTTCTTTTTTAGCTTTTTTAATATCTTTTTTATCGTTTTTCTTATTTTTCTTCTTTTGTTTAACTGGTTTTGGCTCACTGTTATAAACCGCATCCTTTTTATCTATTAAAGTGTCAATAGCTTCGTCATAATAATCATCTTCGTCCATTTTTTTGATTATTTCTTCATCTACTGCGCTTTCTTCTTCTGGTTCGTTTGAAAACGCATTATCAAGTTCAACGATAGAATCATCCGAAAGCATATCATCAGACTTTTCTGCATCAATTCCTAACTTACCACACATCTTTATTATTTCTTCTACACTTTTATTCATATCTTGTGCATATTCTAAAACACTCATCATGAGACAAATCGCCCCTTTCCTTATTTATTTATAGCTTTTTCTAACTCCTCATATACCTCCTCAGGTATTAAAACTTCTAAATATTTTTCTAAGGCTTTAGTTTTTCTTGCCATATCTACTACTTCTAAATCTTTCTTTAGGTATGCTCCTCTTCCGTTTTGCTTGCCAGACTTATCAACCGTTACTTTACCGGTATTATCTCTTACTACCCTAATTAATTCTTTTTTAGGATATTTTTCTTTAGTTACAACACAAGTACGCATAGGAACTTTTTTTTGTTTCATTTTAAATTACACCATCCTTTAGGATAAAGCATTTGTAAGGTCTATTTTTTCTTCCTTTACTTGTTCAGGCGTTTTAACATCTATTCTGTAATGTGTTAGGCGCGCTGCAAGTCTAACATTTTGACCTTTTTTACCAATTGCAAGTGATAAGTTATCACCTTCTGCAACTGCTAGTGCTTCTTTTTTCTTTTCATCTAATATATATACTTTTACATCTTTTGCTGGTGATAAAGCATTTTTAATGAACGTAATTGGATCTTTATCATATTTAACTACGTCTATTTTTTCTCCACCTAGTTCATTTGAAATACGGTTGATTCTTGAACCTTTTTCACCAATACAAGCGCCTACTGCATCTACGCTTTCATCTTCTGAGTAAACAGCTATTTTACTTCTTGATCCTGCATCTCTAGCTACACTATATAATATTACTGTTCCATCATTTAATTCAGGAATTTCATTTTCAAGTAATCTTTTTACAAAACCATAGTGACTTCTAGATAGTAAAATAAGAGGACTTTTTCCAGTATCATCTATTTTTGTTACGTATACTTTAACAGATGAACCCATTTTTAACTCTTCACCATGAATAAGTTCACTCTTTGGTAAAATACCGTGCATTCTTCCTAAGTCAACGTAATAATTTTGAGAATCTTCACGTGATAAAGTACCAACTAACAATTCTCCTTCTTTATCCTCGAACTCAGCCATAATGCTTTGTCTTTCTGCTTCCCTTACCTTTTGGACTAAAATTTGTTTAGCTGCTTGCGTTGCAACACGTCCAAAGTCCTTTAAAGGAACTTCTTCTTCAATTGTTTCACCAACGGTTATATCAGGAACGATTTTCTTTGCATCCTCAAGTAAGATTTCAACTGTCTCTTCTCCTGCTTCATCTTCTTCTCCGTCAGTATACTCACTAACTACTTTTTGATAAGAATAACCTTTTATTTCTCCTGTTTTCTTATTTATATCTATTCTGATATTTGGAAGATTAGTTTCCTTTGCATAAGCCTTAGAAAGAGCTTGTGTCATTCCTTCAAAAATAACTTCTTCACTTATTTGTTTTTCTTTGCATATAGCTTCTAGTGCATTAATAAATTCTTTACATTCTTTACTATTCATCTTAATTTTCTCCTTTTTCTAATGAGCAAACGTCTAATACATATGAATCATCAAATTCATCTTCAAGGGTATCAATAAGTGGATTTATAATCCCTGTTGCTAAAACACAAGTATCAACATCAACAAATGGTTCCTTATCTATTACCACTCTAAGAAAATACATAGCACCTTCCTTAACATATTCAACATCACAAAGCTTAATGTTGTTTTCCTTAAGAGGTTCTTCTATTAACTCTCTTACTTTAGCATCCATCTTTAATACCTCCTTCAAATATAAAGAGCAGGACTTTTTGTGCCCTACTCTTCGTTGCTACAAGTATTATAACATAAAACAGTATAATTGCAATACTTTTTAAAATAGCACTTTACATATTAAGTTTCTTTCTAACAAATGGAAAACCATTATATTTTTCTATTAAATCACCATCTAAATATTTTGAGTTTTCTCTTATTAAACGCATTGCATGATCAGAGCTTATTTCTTTATCATTATAAGGAAATTTTAAATTTTTATCATTAAAGCAAGAACAATTATTTTCTTCCATATATCTTATAATATTTAAGAAAAGCTCATTTAATGCTAATTTATAATCATCTTCATCTTTATTTTTAACACTACCTATAGCATCATAAAGTTCGTTTAATAAAGCATTTGGAATAACAATATCATCTAAATTAAGTTTTTCTAAATTAATTGCAATTCTATTTTCTTTTTTTCTTTCAATATTTTTGCTATCAGAAGAAAAATGAACAGGAACTTTAGAATTTTCAAGACAAAAATTAATATATTTTTTTATCTTTTGAAGATTTTCCCTATTTCTTTTATTCTTCTTTATTTCATTAATCATGTTAATATAATAAAGATGCTCTTTAGTATAATATTTCTTATAGCATATTATACCGTTATAATCCTTACTTATTTTTCTTTCTAGTTCATTTCCTTTATCTACATCGGATGCAAATCTATTATTTTCTAAATAAAAGTTATAATAATTTTTTATTACTCTAGAAATATAATTTCTTTTTGACTTTATCTTTTTTTGTCTTTTATAAAAATCTTTATGTGCTAAATCATAAGCATCTATCATTTTGTTTTCTTCTAATAAATATTTATCCAAATTGTAATAGTCTTCTAAGTTAAGTCTCCTATATGAATCATATAGTCTTTGTTCTTCTTTATCCTTACTTCTTTTAGGTGCTCTTTTATTTTTCTTAAAGAACTCAATTCTTGCCCTTAGATTTTCGCTTACTCTTTCCTCATTATATTCTCTTCTAATTATAGTTATGTTACTTTCATATTTCATATCTTTTTCGTCCCTTTTTTTCATTTGGCGCTATTATTATATTTAAACTTTTTAAAAAGTCAAATTTTATCTAATGCACATAAAACGTTTTATAATTTCCTAATTTGATGTTATAATTTAAAATAGAGGTGATAAATATGATATTAAATGCCTTAGAAGAAATGGAAAACAAAGTAAAAAATTGGTTTAAAGATAATTATAAGTACCTACTTGTTATATTAATTTATTTACTTTATCAAAGTAATTTTTTAATTGGATTAATTAGTTCGTTTGGTGTTTCTATATCTAAAATTCCTAGAATACCTAGAATATTTTTGTTTGCTTTAACGGACCTTGTATACGTAATAACACTTTTACTTATGTTTAAAAAAGACATAATAAAAGGTTTTAAAGACTTAAAGAAAAACTTTTCAAAAAGAGCCTTATTATCCGTTAACTGCTGGCTTTTAGGATGCATAATTATGACTACGTCTTCGTTTTTAATTAGTTTAATTTTAAAGCAAAATGTATCAACAAATGAAGCTCTTGTTAGAGAAAGTATTAAATCTGCTCCTATGTATATGCTTTTTACTTGTTCTATTGTTGCACCAATATTAGAAGAAATGGTATTTAGAAAATCATTTTATGGTCTAATTAAAGTTAAATGGTTATTCGTTATTTTAAGTGGTTTATTATTCGGTTTATTACACGTTTTAGGTAGCTTTACATCCCCACTTGACTTTCTATACGTAATACCTTATGGTGCAATGGGATCTTGTTTTGCTTACCTTTTATGTAAAACAGACAATATCACACTACCAATAATAATTCATATGCTTCATAACACGGTACTTGTTATGGTTCAAATAATTGGGAGGTAAAAAGTGACTAAAGAAAAAGATGAAACAAAACATAAGAAGAAAAGAAAATTAAAATGGCAAGTTAAGTTATTTTTACTTATTTTATTTATAATAATTTATGCATTTTTTATTGGTCCTAAAGGAATTTTCATTAAAGACTATAACATAAAAACAAGTAAGATAAGTAATCTTTCAAGCGGTATTAAAATACTTCAAATATCTGATATATATTATGGCTCAACAATTAATAAAAGCGATATAAAAAAGATAGTAAAAAAAATAAATGAAAATAATGTTGATGTAGTTATTTTTACAGGTGACTTAATAAGTAAAAACTACGATATAACAGATGAAGATAAAACATTTTTAAAAAAGTGGTTAAACAAGATAGATACCGAGCTTGGTAAGTATTATACTACCGGTGAAGAAGACTTTGAAGATACTAATGAAATACTTGGTATGGCAGGATTTACTAATTTAAACAATAATCCTCAAAGCATTTATGATGAAAGTAACACACCAATAATAATTATGGATAAAAGTGTCAATAAAGAATACCTAGAAAGTGGTGAGGCTGCTCCTTACTTTAAAATACTTGCCATCCATAATCCTGATGACATAGATGATTTTAATGATGCAAACATCGATATGGCAATTGCAGGTCATACCCTTAATGGAGAGATAAACATTCCAAAGCTTAGAGAATTATTTATATCTAGCAAATACAAAAAAGGATATCAAAAAGTTGGTAATACTAAGCTTTACATAAACGCAGGATGCGGAACTAAAGGGATAAAAGTTAGACTATTTAACCACCCTACTTTAAACTTATACAGAATAAATAAAACATCTACAAAGTAAAATGTAGATGTTATTTTTTTATAGGAAGGGTTATTTTAACAGTTGTGCCATAACCTTTTTTAGATGTGTATTTCATTGTTCCTTTATGTTTTTCTATTATTTCCTTTGAAAAACATACTCCAAGTCCAGTTCCGTTACTTTTAGTCGTGTAAAACGCTGTTCCAATCTTATCTTTAGTAGATTTATCCATTCCAATCCCATTATCACTTATTTCCATAACATAATTACCTTTTTTCTTATAGGTTTTCAAAACTATCTTTCCTTTAGAAGTAATCGCTTCCTTAGAGTTTTTTATTACGTTTATTAATACTTGTTTTATTCTGTTATAGTCAGCTTCTATATAAACATCGTCGTCCTTAATATCTGAAATGAATTTTATGTTATTATCTAAAATAAGTTCAGCCTCGTCACAAACATCATCTAAAAGCATTCCAACTTCCATTTTTTCTTTATCAATATTAAGCTTCGAAACGTTTGAAAAGTCTTTTAATAAAAGAAGAGTTCTATCTATTTCTTGATCAATTATACCAGCATACCTGCTTGCTTTTGCAGGATTATTTACGTCAAACATATCAAGATATCCTTTGCATACTGCAAGTGGATTCTTTATTTCATGAGTAATTTTAAATAGTGATTCATATAATTTCTTTTCCTTTGTTATTTCTTCAAGAGAACTATAAAGCTCTACAACTTTTGATACCTTATCATAAAACTTTATAATTGCATAAAATACAAGATACATAATTATCCATACTAAAAAAGCATAGCCTAATAATTTAACATTTAGTATATCATTTGGAAAAAATATTGATATTATAATTCCAAACGTGACTTTGCAAATTAAAAACACGTTGTTAATATTTATCTTCGTAAAGTACCCAAGAATAAATATTATTAAATACTGAATTAAAAACAAATATATATTTGAATTATATACATCCCATAAAAATATGGATGTTGCAAATAAAAGAACAACGGATGGGAACACTCTTTTTTTGTATATTGAAAGAAGAAGTGGTATGTTTATTAAAAAACAAGCTGCAATAGGAAGATTACTAAATCTCGAGCATAAGTAATAACTACTAAAAAGTGCTAAATCAAAAAATATCATCTTCTCCCTTTCATCTTTTACCTTCGTGTAAACTACGTACATAAAGTAACAGCATAATGGGAAAAACAAATAAATTAAACTTAAAAATACGGACGCTAACATATAAATCACCCTTTCTCTAAAGATAATTATACGCATGTAGCGTGCCGTATTTTGTCGAATTTTGTAGTTTTTTTAATTTTTTTGTAAATTATTGGTCCTCATTTAATTGCTCAATGCATTTTTTTAATTTTTTAGCATCTTTTTGAAATATTATTTTAATTGTATTATCTATTTCAACAATGCCTCTTGCTCCAAGCTTTTGAATGCCATCTTTATTTACCTTAGAAGGATCTTTAAGTGTTACTTTAAATCTTGATACACTAACTTCCATGTTGGTAATGTTTTTTATACCACCTAGGTATTCCACTAATTTATTTGCCTCGTATTTGAAATCTGGCTTACTAGCTTTAATAACCACTAACGCAATTATTACAAGTACTGCTAGTATAATAACATACTTTAATAACTCTGTCATATCTATCACCTATTTAAAATTATATATCAATAAGCTTTAAAATGCAAGTTTTATATGGACGTTTGACTTGCACTTTTTACAGTAATTTGAATATGCTACTAATGAAAAAGATAGAAAGGGTGAATATTATGTGTAATGATTCTAAAACAAATTCAAAATGCAACTGTATCGCTGAAATATTAAAAGTTATAAATATTCTTCAAAGCGAAGTTTGTCCTGGTGATACTTGCCTTGAAACATGTACAAGAGCATACTTTGGTCCAAACTCAAGCGTTGATTTTAACACAAGACCAGTAACTTTATATACATGTAACGGAGCAGCACTTGCTATGCCAGTATCAAATACACCTAATGAAGAAACTACTTCAAATATATTTAGAGTAGAAAAAGTTGATGGATGTTGTGCTACTTTAAGAGTGTTAACATATAATGCTGGAACAAGTACTTATACTGCAACTAACTCATTTTGCACAGTAAATACTGATTGCTGCTGCTCTATAAAATGTTTAGCAGATACTTTTGTAGAAGGTGTTTAAAAAAGGCCACTTATGTGGTCTTTTATTTTATGTTAGAAATTTCATCTATAAAGATTCTGTCTCCATCACTCGTCATTATGTAATTATCTTTAAAACCAATTATTTTTTTATCTATATTTTTACCATTTTTGTACATAATATTAACATCAGCTTGATAAACATAATCTGGTCTTTTAAATATGTTATTTATCTTGTTTATTAAGTCAGTTTTACTTAATTGTTCACCTCTTATAGCATGCCCATTCGTATTATCTTGATTAAAATCAGTTGCATGATAATAAAAATCCTTTTGGACTTTTGATTTTAGATTATTTATTTTATTTTTATAAATTTCCGGAAATTTATCTTTCATAACCATCCTCCCATAAAATTTTATGAGTATACTTGGTTAAAATTACTAAAAGGAGTGAAAAAGTATGAAGAAAAACTTAATTAAATATGAAATTATAATTCCTTTGATAGTTTTTTTTATAATTAGCATAGCATCCATTTATAGTGCAAGTTTAAATATTTCTTCTAAATCAATAATAACAAAACAGGTTTTATGGTACCTACTTGGTTTTATTTTAATAATTATAAGTACGAATAAGAATTTAAAGTTTTTAACAAAATATTCATTTTATTTATATATTGCAGGAAACATATTGCTTTTCCTACTTTTAATATTTGGTAGTGAAGTAAATGGTTCTAAATGCTGGTTTGTAATACCTGGTATTGGATCTTTTCAGCCTAGTGAGTTTATGAAGCTTATTTTAATTTTGTTTAATTCCCACATTTTTGAAGATTATGAAAAAAAACATCCAAAAAGTAATTTTAAGGATGATTTTAAGTTGTTTTTAATAATTATGTTAGTTACCATGATTCCTTCTGTATTAACCTTCTTAGAGCCCGATACTGGTATGGTAATAATTTATTTTTTAATATCTTTTGTCATGCTTTTTATATATGGAATTAAAAAAAGTATTTTTATTTGTGTGTTTTTGGTGGTCTCTATTTTAGCGGGTGCATTTTTATACTTTTATTTTAATTTTGAAGACAATTTTATAAACGTTTTTGGTACGTCTTTTTTCTACCGAATAGATCGCCTACTTGATTGGTCTAATAAAAGTGGGATGCAACTTACTAACGCAACTGCTGCGATTAAGGCGGCGGGATTGTTTGGTTTTGGAGTTGGCAACACACCAATTTATATTCCGGAAGCACACACGGATTTTATTTTTTCCATCTTTGCGAGTAATTTTGGTCTTTTAGGAGCCTCCTTTCTAATTTTATGTATTTGTTTGTTTGATTTTGGACTTATTTATTTAGCAAGTAAGTGTAATAATAAGTCTCATAGATATATCATAATTGGTTTTATTACCATGATTTTATATCAGCAAATACAAAATATAGGAATGAATATTGGACTTTTGCCAATAACTGGTATAACCCTTCCCTTTATTAGTTATGGAGGTTCATCACTTATTAGTTATATGATTGGAATTGCACTTGTTTTAAATTATGATAGGGATTATGCAAATTAAGGTCCATCATTTTATGGTATATTTTTTAAGGAAATGGTTTAACACATTTTTTCATTCATGTGTTTAAATAGACAAAAAGAAAAAACCTTGATTTCTCAAGGTTTATTTTTTACATGGTGACGCGTATGGGATTTGAACCCATGAATGCCGCCGTGAAAGGGCGGTGTGTTAAACCACTTCACCAACGCGCCAGTTTATAATTATAAAATGGTGGGCCTGAATGGACTTGAACCATCGACCTCACGCTTATCAGGCGTGCGCTCTAACCAGCTGAGCTACAAGCCCATTTCATAGTACTGGTAAAACTGACTATTTAATTCTACTATATATATTTTAAAAAATCAACATTTTTTTGATTTTTTTACAAAAAATATTTTTCACCTGCTTTTTAGAATTGATAATTTTACTTGAATCAGGTGGTTCGAATCAAAATGTATTTATACAAAAACCACTCTTTGCCGAGTGGCTTTATATTCTTCATGGTGGAGCTTAGGGGATTCGAACCCCTGACCTCCTCGGTGCAAGCGAGGCGCTCTAGCCAGCTGAGCTAAAGCCCCAGAAAAATATGCAACAATCAAGTGCATATTAATAATATCAAAAAGATTTATAAAAATCAATACCTAATTTGATTTTTTTAAATATTATTTATCAAGTTCAGGCATACAACCCTCTAACATATTTAATTTTTGAGTTATTTTGTTTTCTTCTGCCTTCTCTATTTCATACCAGCCTTTTTTGAACATAAGATTATAAATTTCTCTTTGAAGTTTTGTTATCTCATTAAACATATCATTATAATCATTAAATAATTCTGTATTACTAGCTTCAGTTAATGCTACCGCATAGTCTTTTACCATACCTTTTTCTATTGTAAGCATTGTTGTCATATAATCTTTATCATTCATTTCTAAAGTTTCTGGAACTTCGGTTTTTGGATTTTTAATTTTATTATTCATAACATTTCTCCTAACTTAAAATATTTAATACCGCACTTAAATTTTCTTTATGAGTTTTACAAACTCTTTCTATTAAATCTTTTATTTCTTCATCTGATACTTTTTCTTTGAAATCATTAATAAGTTTAAAAGCATTAAAATTCCAATTAAACATATCAGATAGATAATCTAGATCCTTTCCCGATATTATAGAAGGAACTTCACTATAATTTTGCATATAAATTCTCCTTTCAACATTATTATGGGTAAATGTATAATTTTATAAACAAAAAAATCACAATATATGTGATTTAATTATCATTTATAAATGCTAAAATGTTTTCGTATACTAATTCTTTTCCCTTTTCATTTAAAATTTCGTGCCTCATGTTAGGATAAAGTTTACTTTTTAAATTTGAGTATCCTACATCTTTCAAAAATTTACATAGATGATTAAACTTTCTTTTGCCACCAATTACAGGATCATTTGCGCCACCGATTAGAAAAATTGGAATGTTAGCATTTTTAACTTTATACATATGTTTTGTAAAAACTAATCGCATCATATAAAAAAGCATTTTAAAACCATCAATGGTAAAAATAAAGCCACAGTATTTACTAGAGTTATACCTGCTAACTACTTTTTCATCCGAACAAATCCAAGAGTTAGGAATGTTATAACTTTTATTATGTTTTTTAAAAACTAGATCGTTGATAAATTTACTTCTGTACTTTTCCCCATGTATTTTTCCAGATATTTTAGCAAGTAAGCTTCCTAATAAAGAAAACGGATTATAAGTAGGCGCACCACATAAAATAAGTTTATCTATCATGTCATCATAATCTTGAATGTACATTCTTGCAACTAAAGACCCCATACTATGTGCAAATAAAGTTATTTTTAAGTTAGGATACTTTTTCTTTATGAATTTTGTAACTTCGTATAGTTCATCTTTTAATATGTTTTTATTTTCATCAAAGTATCCAAAATTATCTTCAGTCTTAGCACTTTTTCCATGCCCCCTATGGTCATGAATAACAACTATATAACCATGATTGCTAAGGAATTTCATAAAATCCTTATATCTTTCTTTATTTTCAGCCATTCCGTGAGATATTTGAACTATTCCTACTGGCTTTTTCTTAGGTTCTTCTATCAAGCCGTAAAGCATTAATCCATCATAACTTGATTTTATTTTGAATGTTTCCATAACCATTCACCTCTAGTATAATTATACAATAAAAGAGGCCATTTTTTAGCCCCTTTTATAAACAATTAACCGCACTTTCAATTAAAATTTCTAATTCTGTATCACTAACGTTTAGTTTCTTTTCCTTCATCCATTCTAATGATTTTTCCAAAGCTTTCCTTTTCTTTTCTTCACAAGTTACATCCTTGCACGTTTGCTCAACATATTTTACAGTCTTATCTACAATTTCTTTTTTCAACTTATCTTGAATGTATTCTTGATACAAATTCTTTATTCTAATTCCTAGATAGCTAATAACACCGGTAATTATTGCACTAAAAATTTGAATAATGTTGTTGGAAATTGCATTTAAAATATCACTCAATTTCAAAATCCCCCAAAATAATTTGAAGATGCATCTTCATTAGTATAGTATTCAAAATAAAAAATATAGGTTGGTTTATTTTCCTATATTTTTATCTTTTTATAAATTCCTTTAGTGATGATGAGACTTCTTGAGTTTTACCACTTCTTCTTAGATAATTTGGATGATATGTGTAAAATAATTTTTTATTATCAGAGTAAATTACAGGTGAAGAAAGAGTTGGCCATCCCTGCACTTCCCAGCCTAATTCTCCCATAAGCTTAAGTAAAGCATCATAGTATGGATTAGAAGGGCCTACTACCGATATCACCTTTTCTATACCTAAGTAATCTATTGCGTTAAGAAGGTAGTTTACCGACAGTTCCTTTATTTCTTCGTGAAGACTCGGCGTACCTTTTTTGTGTGCATTGCTGCAAACAAAAAGATTTGACCATGTTATGTTTCCCTGATTTGCAACATCATGACAAGAAGTACCTTCTCTTATAAATTTCCAAAATTCACGATTGCTCATTTTATCTTTCAAAAAATATTCGTTATATTTCATCTCCAAATTTCTAGCTGAAGAAAAATCTTTATGACTACCCCACCAAGTATTGGTTTCTTGTCCCATGTATAGAATTTTTCCTTTAACATCATCGGTTAATAAAAGTGGATTTGATAGTTCAAAATCCTTATCAATAAACTTAACTTTTTCTAATACTTCATCATTTAAATCTTGTAATCTGCTCATAATATCACCTTTTAATGATTGGTATTGTATCACGATTTAAGTAAATGTCAATTTTTAATATGGTCGGAAAGACAGGATTTGAACCTGCAGTCTCTACGTCCCGAACGTAGCGCTCTACCAAATTAAGCTACTTTCCGGTAAATGGCGCTCACGAAAAGATTTGAACTTTTGGCCTTCACCTTCGGAGGGTGACGCTCTATCCAGCCTGAGCTACGTGAGCAAAAAAGCTTTTATTTAAGCTTTATATCAATTCCTATTGGACAGTGGTCACTTCCCATAACATAACTATATATAACTGGATTTGACACTTTATCAATAATACTTTTTGACACTAAAAAGTAATCTATTCTCCATCCAACGTTGTTTTCTCTTGCTCTTTTCATGTAACTCCACCAAGAAAAAGCATCACATTTATCTGGATTGAAATATCTATATGTATCAATAAAACCACTATCTAATAACTTTGTAAATTTATCTCTTTCTTCATAAGTAAACCCAGCATTTCCTATGTTAGATTTCGCGTTTTTTATATCTTTTTCGGTATGTGCAACATTAAAATCTCCACATATAACAACAGGCTTTTTTTCTTCTAATTTTTTTAAATAAACCAAAAGGTCTTCTTCCCATTTCATACGATAATCTAATCTTGATAAATCTCTTTTTACGTTTGGAACGTATTGATTAACTAAATAATAGTCTTCAAATTCCAAGGTAATTACCCTTCCTTCGTGGTCGTGCTTATCTACCCCTATTCCATAAGTTACGCAAATGGGTTTGTTTATCGTGTATATAAGAGTGCCAGAATATCCTTTTTTATCTGCTGGATTTATGTAACAGTAAAAATCTTTTGGTTCAAAATCTATTTGGTCTTTTTCTGCTTTAACCTCTTGAAGACAATACACGTCAGCATCACATGTGTAGAAAAAGTCTTCAAATCCTTTTTTCAAGCAAGCTCTAAAACCTGCAACATTCCAAGATACTAGTTTCATAATTATTTTCCTTTCATTATGATTATATCACGAAAAAATAACATTTTTTATTCATTATTTCAAAATACGAGTTTTATCGACAGATGTTTTGTGTATTATAGCAGGCAAAAAAGAAAGGAAGGAATTTTATTATGGATAATTTTAATATTAAAGATTCTATAGAAGAATTACAAAACAAATTTAATGAAATTAAAAAAATGGGCTATGTTAAAGGAATAAGTCAAAATAATAAAGGGAATGCTGGTCTTACATTTGGAAAACTAATCGGAAAATATAATGATAATTTTCAAACAGCAGATTATAAAGGTATTGAAATAAAAGTTAAAAATAATTTTAGTTTTAAAAATAAATATAAGTATATTTCACTTTTCAGTCTTGTTCCAAGTAATTGTTTCGGGTTTGAATTAAAAAGGATAAGAGATAGTTATGGAACGCCCGATAAAGATTTTCCGGATGTTAAAATACTTATGAAATCTTTTTATACCAATATGAAAGTAAAGGTAGAATCTGGTTATTCTTTTAAGATAAATGTAAGATATAGTGAAAAAAGGATTTATCTATATGTTTATAATAAGCATAATATTCTGGTCGACAAAAGTGTTTTTTGGGATTTTATAGATATCAATGACACAATAAACAGAAAGCTTAGCTATTTATCGTTTGTTAAATATAATAGCAAATTAATTAAGGGAGAAAAACATTTTCATTATAATGAGATTAAGTTTTATAAGCTTAAAGGGATTGATAAGTTTTTTGAGGCTTTGGAAAATGGGGATATACGCATATATTTTTGTTTAGGAGTTTATAAAAGTGGTTTCAAAAAAGGATTGGAACATGATCATGGGGTTACTTTCGGAATAAAGGAATCTGATTTATGCAAGTTGTATGAAGAAGTCTTAGAATGATTTCTTTTTACTTTGGGAATGTGAGGTTGCAGATTATTTTGCAACAAAAAAACTACTCATATAGAGTAGTTACTTTCTAATGGTCGGAAAGACAGGATTTGAACCTGCAACCTCACGGTCCCAAACCGCGTGCACTACCAAATTGTGCTACTTTCCGAATTGCAAGATGATTATATCATACTAAAATTAAAATTGTCAATACTGCACGCGTGTTAATATGCAAGTATTACTATATAAATAATAAGTGGCGCGCTCGAAGGGATTCGAACCCCTGACCCCTTGGTTCGTAGCCAAGTGCTCTATCCAGCTGAGCTACGAGCGCAACTATACTTCATTTGCAAGGAAGAAGGTTCGAATTTCCCTTGCGACGCCACTAATTATAACACTTATATTTAATTTTTTCAATAGTATTTTATGAATTTGCTAATTATACGTGAATTATATGTCGCTATTTTAGAACTTCATCAATTAATTTTTTAGCAATACAATCTAACTTACTTAAGGAATTATTTTCTATAACATAATCATAATTATAGTTTTCAACCTTAGCATCAGCTCTGTTTGATGTTATTATTTTATGATCTTTTCTTCTTATTAAAATAGTTTTAACATTATATAAAAGAGCTAGTCTTTTAATTTCTTCTGGTTCTCTTAATTTTACAAATAAAACATCATAATTACTTTTTTCAAAACCTTCTATTTTCTTTTTTATTTCCTCAAAAGGCATATCGTTATAAGCGGTAGATAAATCTTTTAAATCTGCTAAAAATTTTCTATCCTTATCAGTTTTTGTTCCAGTCCATCCCAATAACGATGCTGCTTCATACACCTTATCAACAGATGATATACTCATGCAAGATGCATATTTTGAACACAAATTAATAAATGTATCTTTGCCGCTTCCACCAGTACCATTTAAAATAATTATTTGCTTTTTCATATCATGCACCCCACTTTATTCGTATTCTTCTTTTATTATATCACATACTAAATAATCATGTTATAATTTATTCGAAAGGAGTTATAAAATGTTTAAAGAGTTTAAAAAGTTTATTTCAAAAGGTAACGTTGTTGATTTAGCAGTTGGTGTTATTATTGGTGGTGCTTTTGGTAAAATTGTATCATCTCTTGTTAATGATATTTTAATGCCTATCATAGGAGTGATTATTGGAGGCGTTGATTTTAGTGGCTTAGTTTTAAAAATTGGTGATGCTAAAATTGCGTATGGATTGTTTATTCAAAATGTTATTGATTTTATTATAATTGCTTTTTGTGTATTTATCTTTGTTAAGATAGTAAATAAATTATCGGATGTTACTAACAAGTTAGAAAAAAAAGAAGAAATTAAGGAAGATAAAATAGAAGAAACTGAGTTAAGTGTTTTAAAAGATATATTAAAAGAACTTAAAAAAGATAATAAAGTAACTAACAAAAAGATAAATAAAAAATAATTCAAAAAAAGGCTTAATAGAAAAGTCTTTTTTTAGTGAGACAGGACTTAAAATCCTTATTTCATTTAATATTAATAATTATTATGTTATAACCTATTATTTAGGATGATACTTTATTAGATCCTGCACCCGGAGCCAAAAAAAAGAACAACCAATTGGTTGTTGTTTTTAAATGGTGGCTCCGGGCAGGATCGAACTGCCGACACCAGGATTTTCAGTCCTGTGCTCTACCGACTGAGCTACAGAGCCAACTTCAATATTATTTTTTTCATTTTTTATAAAAAAAATGGCGGTTCCGACGAGATTTGAACCCGCGATCTTCTGCGTGACAGGCAGACGTGTTAACCCCTACACCACGGAACCACATAACCTTTTTGTTCAAGGCTCCTTAAGTATACTAAAAATTATATGTTATTGTCAAGTGCCATTATTGATTTTTTTCATTTTTTTCAATTATTTAGTTAATTTATATGATAGAGTAAAGCATAAAAGCATTATTACAACACCTGTTATAAAATCTAAATTAAAACTAAACTTAGGAATTAATGATGGAATAGAGCCTATTACAAAACCAATTATTATACTATAAGTTAAACCAAATTTTTTATCAAGCAAATATTTCATAAGTTTAAGAAGAACTATAACGCCAAATATTAATCCTAATATAAATGGAAGGATTTTATCAAAGGATGTAACTACAGCACTAATAGGATTTGCCATTATAGATAGTACAAATTCATACATTCCAATTAAGATTAATAAAAAGGAACCACTTATACCTGGTATAACCTTTCCTACCGAATAAATAAAACCTGATAAGAAAAGAAGAAAAAAATTAAGTATTTTAGAACTATTATTAATATTTATAGTAAGGTTAATTAGGTTTTCAGATAAATACCAAAGAACTAACGAGAATAAAAGAGTTATTAAAAACATTTTTACATTTATATTTTCTGTTTTCTTTTTCTTTATTTCATTAATTAAAAATGGAATACCACCTAGTATTAATCCTATGAATGAAAATTTTGTTATTATTTCATGTTTTTCGTATAAAAACATCATTACATTACTAAACCATATAGCACCAGTTAATATTCCACTTCCTAAAACAAATAAATAAATTATATTTTTCTTGAAATTCTTAAAAAGATTAGTTAGGGCTGTTATTGATTTATCGTAAACACCAAATATAACCGCAATAACAGAGCCGCTTACGCCTGGAATAATCATTGCAGTACCAATTAGTATTCCTATTAAAAAAAGATAAATAAAAGACATATAATCACCTAAGTAATTATATGTCATATAATAATATCTATTCTATTGTTAAAGTTTGATTAGCTGGTTCTATTTGAATGAATGTATTACCATCATTTACCACTAATTCTTTTCCGGTTGCTTTAACTTTATAAACTGTTTTACTAGATCTTGACTGTTTAGACCAAGTAATTGGAATAGCATATCCTTCTGAAATATAGTATCCATCACCTGTTCCAATGTTATTTAAATCTTGTCTTCCACCTGCATATCCATCGTTTAGTGTGTAATTATGAACCTTATAAGTTATTATGTTTTTAGCTGTGTACTGCGCACCTGTCACATAGTCTTTATGTTCTAATCCGTTTTGATATCTCTTATATACCTTGTTTTCAGAATCATATGAATAACTTGTTACGTGAGATGTGGAATACGGAATTCTAACCGTACTTGCCGGTACAGCACCCTCATAGTTTGCAAGATCAAGTGATTTTGCTTGATATGTTAGAAGTAATTTTTGATTGGATGTTAATCTGTATCCTCTTTTTTTTGCTGCTTCTTTTATTTTTACTATGCTTGTGTATGCTCTGTGCTCTTTTGATATTCTTCTTAGACTATTATCCCATGTAAATGCACTTGAATTATTTGCGTTTACCGCTGGAATATTTAAAGTTTTAATATCACTTTCTGCTCTAGGACTCCAACCTATGTGTGCATATATTGCATCATTTTCTAATGCATAATCTAAGTAATAGTGTCTTGATGATCTAACTGATGCGATTCTTTCTGTATTCTTATCTTTAAATACAGCCATCATTCTAGTTATTCCGCCCTCTACTATCATCTCATATGTAATGTATGCATCTTGTATGCCTGCTTGGTATCCCCAAACTGCTTTGTTATTGTTAATCATTACTGCAATTGGTCTTTCGGTAGAACTTAAGTCAACTACTTTTATTTGTTCTTCTTCTTTTGTAATTTTCTTCTTTTTTGGAATTTTCTTTTCTATTTCTTTATCATTTGTTAGTAAAAAGCAACCTAAAACACCTATTATAAGTAATAAAATTACAACTAATATTATTTTTGCTTTTTTACTCATTTTTTTCTTTTTTCTTTGTTTCATATTACTTCTCCTATTCTTTATAATTTTATTATACTATTATTTAAATTATTAAACAAGAAAAAAGATAATCCAATAATTTATTTTAGATTATCTTTTAGTATACCTTCTGCTACTATTAAAGCACTTGTAAAAGCCCAAGAAAGATTATAACCACCACATATACCATCTACGTCTAACACTTCTCCAGAAGCATATAATCCGCTTATTTTTTTAGATTCTAAATGGTTAGTAAACTCACTTAATAAAGCACCTCCCAAGGTTACCTGAGATGTTTCAAAGTCACCGGTTGCAGTTATGTTAAAACGCATGTTTTTTAATGTAAATGAAATATTTTCTAGTTCTGTTTTACTTATGTCACATATCGTTTTATTTGATAGTTTTAAGTTTTTTGTTATTACGTCTGCTACTTTTTTATTTAAAATACAGCATATAGCATCAGATACGTTATAGCTATCAAATTCTTTTAAATAACTATTAATATATGATTCATCATAATCAGGAACTAAGTCTACTACAACATCTACTTTCTTATTCTTTTCTAAGTATTTGTTTACATATCTTGATAAATTAAATATACATATGCCTGATAATGAATCTTTTGTAAACTGTATTTGGCCCTTTTCTGTCAAAATTGTTTTATCATCGACGTTTAATTTAGCTACCACATCAGCACGGACTCCTTGTAAATCTTTTATGTATTTATAATTTGTTTTTAAATAAGTAAGAGATGGATATAGCTTTGTTATAGTGTGACCAAATGATTTTAATATGTTATATCCCATGCCAGTAGAACCTGTTTTTGGATAAGTTTTTCCGCCGGTTGCAATAACTACTTTTTTACCCCTTAGGTTATTATTGATTACAAAACAGTCATTTTTATAAGTTACATCTTTTACATCATAGTTGTATATTACATTAACTTTTTCTTTTTCTAATGCTCTTTCAAATGACTTACAAACGGTTATTGCTTGATTAGAATATGGATATAATCTTGTTGATGTATCTTCTTTTTTTGTTAAAATTCCAAAGTTTTTAAGGTAGTTTAAATAACCATTTTCTTCTAACTGACTGATAAAGTTATTTAATGATGAAGAACTATTATAATTATCTATCGTTATGTTTGTGTTACCTAAGTTGCATCTTCCATTACCGGTTATTAATAGTTTTTTGCCTAGTTTATCGTTCTTTTCTATTAAAGCTACCTTTAAATTTGGATTTTTATATTTTAATGTAAGTGCTAAAAAACACCCCGATGCTCCTGCTCCCACTATAATTACGTCATACATAAAAAATCACCTCATGTATTTAATATATCAAAAAAGACTAGCATTTGCTAGTGTTTATGGGATTTTAAAGAGAATATGCTCTCTTCAGGGGGCAATTTAATTAAAAAAGAGGATTATTGAAAATCCCCGTAATATCGACATACAATGCATTTTAAGTTTAACAAAATTTAACTAAAAATTGATAAATTTATATTAATTTGATGGGTAGCTGATGGGTAGAAATACTCATCAGTTATTTTTTTACAATAAAATTATACTATTCTAAATCTAACATTTGGTTTACTGCTTTATTATATGCTTTTGGTATATTTGTAACAAATTTATATAATTCATTAAATTCAGCTGACACATCATTTTCTAATTCAAAATCCAATATAGATTGATCATCAATTTCTATTTCTTCCACTATATTACTTTCTGCAAAGGCTTTAATTAATTCACTTGTATCTATCGATAAAGAATCAATCGAATATTCATAAATTTTACTATTAAATTCCACTTTAATTTTTTTACCATCTTCTGTACTAAAAATTATATTATTCATTTATTTCTCCTTTTCTTATTGGTTCGCAAATCTTTGTATTAATAATATTATACTTATGATATCTATTATCAAAAATATAATTACCACCATCAAGCAACTTGCATATTCTTTTTCTATGCTTTTCTAATTCTAGTCCGCCTATCTCATATTTGAAATTACCATCACTATTTTCTGATATAATGATATTCTCTGAGTCACTATTAATTGCAATTGCTGCATTATGAGTTACTAAAATAATTTGATTTTTCATTCTTAAATCTCTTATTTTATCAATCAAAACATCTGTAATAAACTCATTATCAATATTATCTTCAGGTTGATCAATCATAATTATTGAATTGTTGTTTTTACATTTTTCTAAGATTATTTCCAAATATATTGAAGCTTTCTTTCCTTGAGACATATTATCAGAATTAAGTGAGATATCGTTATCTTTCTCAATTATCGTATATTTAGGAGTTAAAGAATCATTGATGGATTTTTTTACATTTGAAAATACCCATACAACATTTTCATACGAATTATCTTTTCTAAATATTTTAATATTATCGTTCATTAAATCAATAAAATTATTTTCAAGTGTTTTTTCTTTATTTAAATCATGAATTTTTTCAACAATAATATTATACAAAAACTCTTTATTAATCTCACAATCCACTTTTGTATTTAATGTATAACTATCTGAAATTGGATTATTCTTTTCATCAATCTTAATATTTAAATTTTCTAAATCAGTTGCATACTTTTTAAACAATAATTTTGCTTTAAAGTAATTATAAATATTATTTAATTCTTTTTTCACAGTTTCTTTTGCAGATGAGATTTTCTTCGTTTCATTTGTCAAATATTTATTTGAAATTTCATTCAAAGAACTTTCTATATTAATTAAAAACTTTTCTTTAACGTATGTTTTATTATATAGTTGTTCAATTTCTTCAATTTTATTTTTTAATAAATTAATATAACTATCTACAATTGCTAATTCTTCTGAACTAAAAATTAAGTCTTCTTTTAATTTTAACTCTTTGATTACATTTACACTTTTTAATTCAACTTTAATTTTTTTTAGAATAGTATCAATTTCTGGCGATGATAGCTTCATATTATTTCTTATTGATTCTATTACTGTTTTATATTCATATTTTTCATTTAAGGTTTTAGAGGCCTCTTTAAAAGTTGTTGTAGGAATACTACTATTACTATCATTTTTTTTGTTTAGTAAATCTGAATACGCATTTGTAAAATGATCAATTGCTAAATCGTAATTACTTATTTTTTCATTAATTTCAATTGCATCTAATTTTTCAAAATCCAATTGTTCTTTTAATCCTTCACCATTATGCTCAAATAATTCTATTATTTCTTCTTGTGTAAAAGCATTAATTTCACAAATATTATTATTTTTAAAATCTACATCACAATTTAATTTACTTTCAATAGTTTCTAATTTCAAAACTTTATTTGTTTCTTTTGTATAATCTGCAACTTTACTTTTATCTTTCCCAGATGATAACGAATATAATATAGAATTGAACAATAAACTTTTACCTGATGACCTTCCGCCTACAATTGTATTTATTCCAGGTGATAGTTTAATCTTTTGTTCTTTTTCTTCTCCATTATTGATTGCATTAAATCTAATTTCTTCAATAAATTTTTCAGGTGACTTTGGAGTTTCCGATGAAACAATAATTCTACTTGTTGGATCTACAAACGCCATTCTTAATGTTTCAAATGATAAGTCACCTTTTATCCAAGTATACATTTCTTTTACCAAGTTTTGTTTACTATCATGTTTTGGATAGCAACTAATTTGATGATTATCAGAAAAAACAACATATGGAACTTCCTTTTTAGCAGAATAATCATCATTTAATAATGACTGGAATCCATTATTGAAATGACTAATAACTTTAGAATTATTTCCTGGTGACATTTCGACTGCGTTTATAATTCCAAGTAAAACCATAACTTGAGCTTCAGTCAGTCCATTATCATATGATTTATAAGCATCAATAATATTTGCTTCCTTTTTTCCATGAGATATAACAATATAATCTTCATCAATAAATGATTCTGCAAATCTATCAAAAGAAGTAATTCTGCATTTCATATTTTCGTTATTTAAATCTATATTTTCACCATATTCTTTATTATATTTGTCTGAAATTTCCAAATACATTTTATTTAATTTTTTATTTAAACTATCAGCATCAGAACTTTTAAATATAATAAGAGAATGATACTTTTCTTCTTCACAAGAAGTTTTCTTAATATTTGAGTCTAATTTTTTTAACAAAAATTTTTCAAGAATTATATCCAATTCAACACCAACAAGTAAACATCTATCAGTAACATTTAAGGACGCATCATTATAATATTGCTGATATACGGGAACATTAATAATATTATGGTCTGTAAAGGACAATAATTTTATATCATATTGTGGTTCAGAAATTTTATTTATTAATTTTTTTAGTTCAAAATCACCTTTATAATCATTTGTTTTAGTTTTACTTGAATAATCAGTATGAATATGTAAATCGCATCTAAAATAATCTGAATAATTATTATCTTTTTTTTCTTCGTTTATTAAGTTATCATCTCTTGTTTGTTCTTCATCCATATAAATCCTCCTATAAATATATCTTCATATATAATGACATTATGACATTATATTTATATATGCCTATTTACTTAATAATTTTTCCAATCTATGTTGTAATTGATATAAAGTAATATTACTTTCTATTTCACCATTTAAATCTTTAACTGCTTGTAATAATATTTGTTTTTTAGATGGATTACTATTATTAGGAACTTCCACATTGGTTTCTTCTTCGTATATTCCTAATGTTCCATCATCTTTAGTTTTAGAATAATAAGTCTTATTAGTCAAACTAGATTTAAACTTTATTTCTTTAAAATGATGTCTATTTTTTGATAGTTCTCTATTCTTTTCAGCAGTTTCTTCTTCAATTACTTCTTCTTTTGTTGGTTTATATAAATGAAGTCTATCTTTAGTACCGCTAATAATCGCAATATCCTCTAATAATTCATAAGCATCTTCTGGAGATATTAAATAAAACTCTCTAACTCTCACTTTATCATTTATTGTATCTATACTTCTCAAATCAGCATTTAATTTATCGATTATTTTATGTAATACTTTATCAGCAGATTGAGTTTCTACATCATATGTAGCATATAATCTAAAAGCAAAAGGTACTGCTTCTGAATTATTTAATCTATTTAATCTTTCTTCTACATTTTTAGAATATCCAATCTTAACATAATCTGGAAAAGATGGATTAGTTAATATATAAATTTTTCCAACTATATTATAATTCATATCTATCCTCATTTCTAATTTAAAAAATTGTTAATTATTTCATGTCTTTTTATTTCAAATTCAGATATTTTTTTTGATAATTCACTTATCTTTTTATTGTACTCATTTACTTTATTAAACACATCATTTTGTATTTCAACACTAGGTAATTTTATAGATAGTGATGAAACTCTATCAGTTGACGCTCTATTGCTTCTTGAAAACCTTTGTTTTAATCCTTCAATTTCCAACATTTTTGAAAAATAAAGTGGATTTATTGAATCATCCAAAATTCTAATATAACCGCAATGATCTGTAGGATAGAACTTTGTATTTTTTTCTATATATTTAACCATCCAATCTCCATCAATACCCCATAAAATATATGGTCCAGTATAATCATCAATAATTTCTTTATCAATAGTTCCAAATATTTCATTAACATTTGCACTAATAACAGGAATATTACCATCTTCTTTTAATTCGCTCTTTAGAACTCTATTACCAATAGATAATTTGAATTTGCTTCTGTCATCTAATCTAACTGTAAAAGTAGCTTTATTTACACTATTATCATATATATCATTTATCATCTTATTATAACTACTTATCTCTTCTTTAATTTTTTTAAATTCACTATCTATAGCTTCACATTCTTTGACAATTTTCAATTGTATATCCATTGGTGGAACAGGTATATTTTGATCTTTAAGATATTTAAAATGGCGTTCATATTTATCTTCATTTTTTATTCTAATTGTGCTCAAAAGATAATAAACGTATTTCGTATTTACATCTTTATTAAATTTTAATAATTGAGTTCCATCTGCTCCTCTAACAAAATTAAAATCAACATATTTATAAGAGCAATTATGGTCTCCAAATACAATTAAAGGTAAATCTGTAATTGGATTTGAATTATTTACATAACCATTAATTAAAATTGTTTTATCTTGGCTTATTACTGGTATATTTCCTTTGTCCAATAATTCATCGTTTGATACTTTTGTTGTTGGGCCTGAAATAGGTAGCAGTAAACTATTAATATTTTTTTGTGGATATTTTGAATTAATTTCAGTTATATCGTCTATCGAAATATTAATGCTTTTATCAAATACAGTTTTCTTAAAATTTAATAATTTATGTAACCTTACCTTCTTAATATTTTCATTTTCAGATATAGAACTATTAAGATAATTATTTCTTATACATGAGTTAATCTTACTGTCATCATATAAATCTTCTTGATTAAATAATGGGGTTTTGATTTTTTCAATTCCTTTATTTTTAGATAAAGTATTATCTAAATCATTATTAGAACCAATATATTTTATTCCTTCTGAGCCTTTTCTATTTGACCACTCATATCCTAAATATTTTTTTACATCATCCTTACTTGAAGGGGCATTTACAATTACAACATCATTATTTTGATTTGATACCAACATATAGTAAAATAGCTTATCTTTTTCAATTTCTAAAATTTTATTTACATTTCTTACTTTTGTATCATTCAAATAAGCTTTAAATAATTCATGTTTTTTTAGATTATCATTTATTTTATGTTCTTTTAGAAATTCCATATAATCATTAAAATCTATATTTTGCATATATAAATACGATTTCATCAATTCAATGTCATCAAACACTTTGTCTTTAACAAAATTTCCATTAAACCATGAATCAACTCTATTTTTTAAATGTTCCGCTAATGATGGATTTTCATCTTTTTTTCTTAAAAATAATGTAACAGTGTTTGTGCCAGTAGCTCCAAATGTACCACTAGGTAGTTCAACAATACTAATAATATCAAAATATTGAAGAATAATTTCTCTTGCTGTTGTATAGAGATTACTTCCATTTGTCAATAATGATACTGGTAAAATTATTCCGGCAACCCCACCAGGTTTCAACAATTGTTTTGCTCTTTCAACAAAGAATGTTTCAATAGAATTATTAGTTGAATACGCATTCTTATTAACTAAATTTATAAGAGAATAATTATTTCTTTCATCTTCTGTCAAAGTTTCCAAAAATCCTTTTACAGAATAAGGTGGATTAGCAATTAATATATCATATGTTCCATTTTTTATATTCTTATTTTCAGCTAATGCATCGCCGTAAGTAATATTTATATTATCCTGACCATACATAAAAGCTGATACTTTAGATACCTTTGACAATCTATATTCTTTTTCAATGCCATCTATTTCTGAATAACAATTTTGTAATTCCTCTTCATTATTAAAATATTTTTTTACTTGTGATGCATATTCATTTAAAAAATGTCCTGCCCCACATGCATAATCTATTACTTTTGGATAATTATCATTTTCATCAATTATTTCTTTTAATGGTAAAGAAGATACTATAAACCTAGTTATAGGTAACGGGGTAAAGAATTGACCTTCACTTTGCTTAATACCGTCATCTAAAAAACCTTCAAATAAATCTCCTAAAAATTGATTTTGTTCTTCTGTCTTTAATTTTATATCTTGAAACATTTTAACCATTTTTAATAATATTTCTGAATTTTGTTTAAACAATTCCTCGTTATGCACATCAATAAATGCAAAGTCATTATTAGTAAAAAATTTTAATTCTCTAAAATAATCCATAACTTTATCTTTAGTAGCGTCAGGATCATTTTTAAATAATTTAAAAGCATCCATAATTTGTTTATTATCTATATAGGTTACTTCTTCATTTAAGAATTTTTGCATACCATCTTTATATAATTTTTGTAATCTATCTTGTAATTGATAATAATCATCAAATGCGATTCCTTTCCAATTAAATTTCAAACTATTTGGATGTTGTATTTCATCAACTATTTTAGCTAAAAAAATATTTATTAATTTATCAAATGCATTTTCATGTCCAGACACATTATGCTGTCTTAAAATTGTTGCAAATTCATTATATTTTTTTTGTGTATCTTCAAAACTAACACTTTTTAAATCGTTAATAGAATATACTTTATTGATTTCATAAGGTGCAACACAATCTTCAAAAATTCCAGTTTCTTCATATTCTAGATTATATATATCTTTCCAAACCTTATATAATTCTTTTACATCACTTGCATCTTTATATCTTAACCTTTGTGATACTTTTAATGTTTTTAGATAATCTTCATTATCTTTTAAAGTCATTATTCTGTCAGCATAAATAAGTTCATTATTCTCAATATTTGAAGCATATAAACATAAATATTGAGTTTTTTTAATTTGTTGTGCATAACTAAATAATTGGTCACCATCTAATAAAGTTTTTTGCCATGCTTTTTCAAACTCATCACCATATGTTTTACATTCAATAATTAAAAATTCATGCCCGTTGTTGTCTTTTACTAAAATGTCAGCTTTTCCACCAGAAGCACCTCTACCTAATTGCCATCTTGGTTCAAGCTCAAGATTTCTCGCAAAATAACCTTTAGATAATAATCTAGTTACGCATTCTAATACAACAAAATTTTCAGGATGTTCAAAATTTGATGTTGTTTTATCATTGACCTTTAATTCATCTGGATATTTTATACTTTCATCTCTTAAATCAACCATTATACTTGCCGAATTATCAAAAAATCTTATATATACATTACTATCATTTGTTGAATAATGCATTAATTCTAATAATTGTTTTACATTTTCTTTTTTTATTTCAAGAGTATTTGAGATAGCCGGATAAAATGAGATGGGTATTTTTAAACTACTACCAGCTTTTTTAAAACCATTAACCCTATTCGTGAATGCCACCTTCTCTACCTTAAAAGAACAAGAGACTTCACATGAGGCAGAAACTTTTCCATCTTCTGATTGTGCAGTAATAGTAGCAGTACCAGCTCCACAGACAGTAATAACCCCATCTTCCACCGTAAATAAAGATTTATCAGAACTACTCCATTTAATTGTTTTATCCGTAGCATTTTCCGGATAAGATTTTGCAATTAATGTGGTACGTTTATTCACCTCCAATTGAATAGGAGTACCCTCTTGAAGTTCTTCACCTGATTCACCAAACAATTTTATCTCAGTCATAGCCACAAATGGCCTCACGGTTACAAGACATTTTGTGACAGATAATTCCTGCCCTGTTACTGTCGATTTTATTTTGCCACTAAGCTCTGTGGTTCCTTCCGTATATGCAAAAATCATTGGATGAGGAGATCCAGGAATCGTACTCGCTCCTACTTTAGCAACCTTTTCGTTAGAAGATATCCATTCTATTTCTTCCGTAGCACTCTCTACGCCATTACTCAAAGCGATCAAACTTTTAGATTCATTCTCATACATTTCAACCGTAGGAGTCTGTAATATCATTGCAGGACGTTTAACTGTTACAATACAAACATCGGACATTTCCGGACGAGTCTTACTTGTCGCACGAATCTCTGCCGTTCCATAAGCAACACTTGTTACTATTCCATCATTTGACACGTTAATTATTTCAGGGTGAGAAGAACTCCAGCTAGCCTGTTCCCCTGCTAACCCACTAATAGTCAAAGCCAAGGATTTACCTTTACCATCCAGCGTGATCTCCTTTTCTTTAAACTCAAAAGGAGCTGTTGATGAAGTTGTTAATTTCACCAGTACATCTTTATTTACCAGTTTTCCATTTGAATTAAAACTCAATTTAAGTTGTATTTCCTTGGCTTCTTGAACTTCCTCCACAATCGGAGCAATTGTCAATGTGTTATTTATCACCTCCGCACTAATTAGTTCCGGATTCGGATTCACAATCGTAGTAACAACCGCTGAAATCATATTATCACCATCTTCTATAATCTCATCCATTGATTTACTATACTTCGTATTTTCAGCGGAAAACGTAATTTCGCTAGGTAAACCGTCTGTGATTGTCGGAGCCATGTTATCCGGGAACACAGGCAAAGCAGGGAACCAATAATTCACTTTCTCATAAGGATAGCGACCTACCATTGTTCCGTTCGTATCCCCTCTTCCGTCTGTTTTAATTACCGCTAATTCATGTTCCGGGTTTAAGAATTCATGATAAAGGAAACAATACATATTATCATCCACCGGATCAATACGGAATCCCGTACCATAAAGACGCCAATCTCCTTTATCTAGCTTTGTAAAGTCGAATACTTGATAAAAAGAATCCTTATCTATGTCATAACAGAAAATCTTATATCCCGTGAACCAACTACCGGAGCCTTGTCCTTTCCAATAGATCTTATTCTCTTTCGTACTGGCACAGAAACCATCGGCGGTCCATGCATACCAAGAGTTGGGAATCTCCTCAATACCATCCGTTGTTGGTATATCTACCTTTTGCGTTGTTAACGTATATGGATTCACTTTCCACATATAAGGCATTGTCGCTCCGGTACCAGTTAACTCGAATGTCACGCTAGCCCATAAATTACCATCTTTAGAAAGCACGATAGAGCCCAAGCCATGATTACTATCCTCCTCGGGCTTCAATATCATATTGATAACTTTATCTTCTTTCGGATCGATCACCAACAATCCTTTCGTTTGATGTACCGCAAATACATATTTTCCAACACGGATCATGGTTCCAATCTGTGAATGATACAAATCGCTGGAAGAAATTCCCGTCGTTCCTTCGATTGCGCTGGCCTCTATAGACATCTGGTTTTCATCATATTTTCCGGTCTTTTCATCGTATCCTGTATGAAAAACATAAATACCATTACTCGTTCCGATATAACCTTTCGTCAGATCCACTCCTAAAAAAGAACGTCCATCAGCTCCTGCGCTGTTGATCGTCTGGAATTCCTTCTTCACTTGCATCGTTTTCGCGTCAATTACCGCTAAGCGACTTCCCTCTACAGATGCCGCACCATCTTTTGATTGCTTGGACACGATATACAACAAATCCCCATAAATCGTACCGAACTGGCTCGTACATCCCAATTCATGTCCCGGATTCTCTTTTTGGAACGCATTATACGTCCAAGTCCCATCCTCCGAGAGGAAGTTCACCGAGCTATTCTGGTGCCCGTACCAATCCTCGTTTACGATAAAGGTACCTTTCGTGTAATCCACGCTTCCATTGGATCGAAGCATCGAGGCTCGTGCCTGCGAACTGGGTAATTCCGGTAATTGCAGTTTCTGTTTCTCTATCGGATTCAGATCCCGCGAACCGGTTTGGCCTACTACCAACAGAGCCGATAGCAAACAGACCATACTTAAGTAAAGTGTTCGTCTCATGTTAATAAATTTAATTATTGAGTAATATGAATTTTAAATGTCTTTTTATCGCCATCCTTTTCGCCTATCAATAGATAATTCCCGGATGGAAGAGATATTGAATGAAGTTCCTCCCGAACTTGAATCACAAAACGTTCCAGTATTTTCCCGTTTATCTGCATTAAATAGATTTGATATCCGGCTAAATGCTCAAAGCGCAACGCTCCATTCTGATAGGAAACCTTTGGGATAACGGGAGCCATAGTCTCATTGCTCACCGGATCAGAAGATTTTTCTACCATATAGGTATCGATCACGTCCAAGCCATTCATGACTTGGATCTCTATCCGATAAGCGTCATCCCTCCCTAGGTTCTTCAGTGGGACGGATATAGTGCCGGAAGTAGCCCGTAAGCCTTTCGTCAGTAGTTCAGTAATGATATTGCCTTCCGCATCCGCTACGTAAGTGCCTATCTTTTTATAACTTCCATTCTCATATCTGTAGACACGAACCTCATAGGAGGTGGCTTCCTCCACTTTAGGGAATGAGATAACCGCCCCGGTCCCTTCAAAATCGATCTCAGGAGTAACCGTCTCCGTTACCGTCACCTCGCAAACAGCGGTATATCCGCCATCTACCGATCGGGCTGTTATTTTCACCACACCGGGCTTGGCACCTGTTACGACCCCATCTTCTACCGTTGCTATACCTGTATCGGAACTACTCCAAGTAACCTGCTTATTATCAGCGTTTACAGGAGAGATACTAGCTGCAAGGATTGCATTTGCTCCTGCTTGTAAACGCAAAGAAGACTTATTGAGAGAAATGGATGTTACGT
>ERZ825137.1239-NODE-1239-length-33613-cov-4.867185_pt1 | contig 33613 bp, 30 predicted proteins | sample MGYA00519873_ERZ825137 | MGnify/ENA primary metagenome ERZ825137 (study PRJEB31778, sample SAMEA3449190) | human gut metagenome | biome: human gut; feature: human-associated habitat; material: faeces | place: United Kingdom | collected 2010/2012 ...
CAACCCAAATAAGTTAATAATATTTGATATATATGAAAATAATTTATATGACATTCAAATGGAGTTAAATACATACTACGATAAGAGAAAAATTATTGCTGTTGTTGGAAGTGTTAGGGATAAGGCAAGACTTGAGTATGTATTTAAAAAGTACAATCCAAAGTTAGTCTTTCATGCTGCAGCACATAAGCATGTACCTCTTATGGAAAATAGTCCATTAGAAGCAATAAAAAATAATGTGTTTGGAACATATAATGTAGCTAATATGGCAGACTTATATAATGTTGAAAGGTTTGTTTTGATATCTACGGATAAAGCTGTTAATCCAACAAATGTTATGGGAGCATCAAAAAGACTTTGTGAGATGATAATCCAAGCTAAAAATAAAGTTAGCAACACTGATTACGTTGCTGTAAGGTTTGGAAATGTACTTGGAAGTAATGGCTCAGTAATTCCACTATTTAAAAAGCAAATAGCTGAGGGTGGACCAGTTACCGTAACACATAAAGATATAACAAGGTTTTTCATGACAATACCTGAGGCTGTTGCATTAATACTTCAAGCAATAACTTATGCAGATGGTGGAGAAATTTTTGTACTTGATATGGGAAAGCCTGTAAAAATATATGATTTAGCTGTTAGTTTAATAAAGCTATCTGGTTATGAACCTGAAGTTGATATACCTATAAAATTTACTGGCTTAAGAGAAGGTGAAAAGTTGTATGAAGAATTATTAATGGCAGAAGAGGGACTTACAGCAACTACACATAATAAAATATTCATTTCTAAACCAATGGATATTTCACTAAAAGAATTAGAGAATAAATTAAGTAAATTGCATAATTTAAATGAAAATAGTGACACATTAGAATGTGACGTAAGAAAAGTTATGAAACAAGTTGTACCGACGTACAAAGAACCAGATGTGGTAAATAAAAAAGCTATGGAAAATAAAGTGAATTTAAAATTACAAACTGTTAATGGAAAAAATAAGGATAAAAAGAGTAAAGAGAAAAAAGATAATTGTGATTTAGAATTAATGAGGAAGGAAGGATAAGCTTATGGAAAAAAAGATGAATATAAGATTTTCTCCACCTGATGTTGGTGAAGCTGAAATTGAAGAGGTAGTTGAAGCAATAAGGTCTGGATGGATTACTACTGGTCCAAAGACGAAAAAATTTGAACAGGAAATAACAAAGTTGTGTAATACTGATAGAACTGTTTGTCTTAATTCTTCTACAGCATCAATGGAAATGACATTAAGAATGCTTGGAATAGGTAAAGGTGATGAAGTTATTACATCTGCTTATACATATACTGCATCTTGTAGTGTTATATGTCATGTTGGAGCAACACCTGTACTTGTTGATATAAATAGCGATAATTTTGAGATGGATTATAATAAATTGGAATCTGCAATAACAAGTAAGACAAAAGCAATAATACCTGTAGATATTGGTGGTGTTATGTGTGATTACGACAGAATATCAAAAGTCGTAGAAAGTAAAAAAGATATATTTGAACCTACTTCAGATATGCAAAAAAAGCTTGGTAAAATAGCAATTATTGCAGATAGTTCGCATGCAATTGGTGCAATGAGAAATGGAAAAATGGCAGGCGAATATGCAGATTTTACATGTTTTTCTTTTCACGCTGTAAAAAATTTAACAACCGCTGAGGGTGGAGCTGTTACTTGGAAGAAAAATGAAAATTTTGATAGTGACGAAGTTTATAAAAAATATCAATTATTATCATTACATGGACAGACTAAAGATGCTTTCCATAAAAATCAATTAGGCGCATGGGAGTACGACATAGTAGAACCAGCATATAAATGCAACATGACGGATATAATGGCAGGAATTGGTCTTGCCCAAATAAAGAGATATCCTGGTTTAGTTAAAAGAAGACATGAAATTATAAAACTATATGAAGAAAAATTAAAAGGACACAAGGTAAAATTATTAGAGCATTGTAATGATAAAACAAATTCAAAATCATCAGGACATCTTTTTATAGTAAGAATTGATGGAATAGATGAGAGCATAAGAAATGAGATTATTGTAAAAATGGCAGAAAGAGGAATAGCTACGAATGTTCATTATAAACCATTGCCTATGCTTACAGCATATAAAAATCTTGGATTTGACATTAAGGATTATCCAAATAGTTATAATTTCTATAAATGTGAAATAACATTGCCACTTTATTCATTACTTACTGATGAAGAAGCAAATTACGTTATAGATAATTTTGTAGAAATATTGTCTGAATATGGAAAATAAAAAGAGTTTAATATATTAAAAGGAATAAGATTATGATATTAGGAAAATATGAAGATTTACCAGAGAATATGAAAAATGATAGTGTAAAGAAGTATTATGATATATTAGCAAAAAAAAAATTTAGCTTGGCTATAAAAAGGATATTTGATATTATATTTTCTCTTTTGCTGCTTATACTTCTTTTACCTGTTTTAGTATTACTTGCAATAGCAATAAAAATTGATTCTAAAGGTCCAGTTTTTTATAGGCAGGAGAGAATTACTAAAAATGGAAAAAGTTTTAGAATATTTAAGTTTAGAACAATGGTACAAAACGCAGATAAGATTGGAAGTTTAGTTACAGTTGGAAATGATTCTAGAATAACTAGAATTGGAAAAGTTATAAGAAAGATAAGGTTTGATGAGTTACCACAACTTATAAATATTTTAAAAGGTGAGATGAGCTTTGTTGGGACAAGACCTGAAGTAAAAAAATACGTTGAAAAATATACGGATGAAATGATGGCTACACTTCTTATGCCAGCTGGTGTTACTTCATATGCTAGTATAATGTATAAAGATGAAGATGAAGTTATATCAAATCTTCAAAAATCTGGTAAAACAGTAGATGAAATATATATAAAAGATGTTTTACCAGAAAAAATGAAATATAATTTAGAATATATACGAAAGTTTTCATTTGGATATGATATAAGATTATGTTTTAAAACTGTGATAGGAGTATTGAAATAGGTGAAATAAATGTTGGTATCGTTTATAATAATAGCATATAATGCAGAAAAATTTTTAGATAAAAGTTTAAAATCATTAGAAAATCAAGAATATCCACATAAGAATATAGAAGTATTATTAGTCGATAGTATGTCTACTGACAAGACACAAAGACTATTTGAAGACTTCAAGAAAAGAAATGAAAATGATTTTTATAAGATAAAATTACTTAAAAATATTGGAAAGACATTACCAAAAGGCTGGAATACAGCTTTAATGGAAGTCTCAGGTGAAGTAGTATTAAGAGTAGATGCACATACATTTTTTGATAAAGACTTTATTTCAAAAAATGTTGAGGAAATAGAAAAAGGGGAAGATATAGTAGGTGGAAAATGTATAAGTGTAACTCAAAGCAATAATTGGAAGGAAAAACTATTGTTAATTGCTGAGGAATCTATATTTGGATGTGGCGTAGCTGATTTTAGAAGAAAAGAAAAAAAAGAATATGTCAATACTTTAGCTTTTGCGATGTATAGAAAGAAAGTTTTTGATGATGTTGGAAGTTATAATGAGTATTTGGCAAGAACTGAAGATAATGAAATGCATTATAGAATGAGAAAAAAAGGCTATAAATTTTTGCTTTCACCAAATATAAAGACGTATAGATATGCTAGAAGTGATTTAAAAGGGATGATTAAGCAAAAATACGGAAATGGCAAATGGATTGGTGTGACATTGCATTTTTGCCCAAAATGTTTTTCATTGTATCACTTTGTTCCATTTGCTTTTGTTTTTGGAATTATATTTTCTATTATAATGTTAATTTTAAAAATTCCAATATTTTGCTATTTACTTGCCGCTTTATATTTAATGTTTAATGTCATAAATATTGTCCTTATAACGGTAAAAAAAGGATTTAGTATTAGTTATTTATTATTGCCATTTGTTTTTTTTGTATTGCATTGTGCTTATGGTGTAGGCACTATGGTGGGGATGATAGAAGGATTCTTTTTAAAGAGAACTAGAGGTGAAACATGAAAAACATAATTATTTTGCACGTCCTTTTTGTTGATAATGAAAAAGGAGGTGGCGTAAGAGAAGTTGTTCCTAAACATTTGGAGTATCAATCTAAGATTGCAAGAGTTGCTTTACTAAACTGCAATGATTCAAATTTAGAAGAATCTTACGGAAAGTATGATGTATATAAATTAAGTAAGTTTAGAAAAATTTGCAATTTACCATATCCATATAATATACCAGATATAGTTGTATTTCATGCTATATATTATCCACAGTATTTAGACTTATATAAGGAATGCAAAAATAGGAATATACCTTATATTATTGTACCTCATGGTTCACTTACTAAAAGGGCGCAGATGCAAAAGTGGTGGAAAAAAATACCTGCTAATGTATTATTATTTAATAGATTTATAAACAATGCTTCTTCAATCCAATTTTTAATAAAGGGAGAAATGGAGAATTCAAGGAAATGCGCTAATTACATTCTCTCTGGTAATGGAATTGATGCATCTGAAAAAAAGAAAAAATATGACAAAAATGATGAAAAGTTCTTTAAGGTTATATATATTGGTAGGTATGATATAAAAACAAAAGGTATTGATTTGATGATAGATGCATTTGAATTGATAAAAAAGTTTGCTCTTGATAATGAAATTAAGCTTGTATTATATGGAACTGACTATAGAAATCAAAAGAAAAAAATTGAAAAAATTGTTAAAGAAAAAAAGTTAGAGAAATTTATTGAAATTAATGGTCCTATATGGGGACATGAAAAAGTTGAAAAAATATGTAGTTCGGACGTATTTATTCAAACCTCTAGAACAGAAGGACAACCTCTTGGATTAATGGAAGCAATTGACATAGGAATTCCTTGCCTTGTAACATATGCTACTAATTATGGAGAAATTGTGAGTGATGAAAGTTTAGGATGGTGTGCAGATATTAATGCTGAAAGTATTGCAGACATGATAATCGATGCATATAGAGGTAGAGAAAAATTTAGTGAAATTAGCAAAAGAGAGATAGATTATTCGGCTAAAAATTTTAGATGGAATAGAATTTCTTACAATACCGTAGAAGAATATAGGAAAATTGTAGAGGTTTATAAGGAGAAAAATAATGTTTTTAAATAAGTTTAGTAAAAAAATTAGAAAAGAAAATATAAATTCTTTTTTGATAGCTATTTTGGTTATGTCTGGCTTAATATCTTTTATAACTAATATAGAAAATATAATCCCTATTATATTGATAACAGTCTTTTTGACTATAGAAATTATTAATTGGAAAGATACATTTGAAATGATAAAAAATAAAAAAAGAATGTTTCCTAATACTTTATTAATAGCTTGTACTATAATAGTAATTTTATATATTGCCTCGTTATGTCAGAATGGAATTAAATTTACTATTTTGGATAGATTGTATCATTTCATTGGTTTCTTGATGATTCCATGTATATGTTGTAGGCACAAAATCAGTATAAATCAGATCATTGACAGTATTTTAATTATTTCAACAATCTTATCTTTGCCATTAATGTTTAAAAATTTTGGAAAATATGATGGTGGAACCAGAATGTCAATAAGTTACTATATGTTACCAACTTATATTTCTATTATTATGTCTTTTTTTGTTGCAAAAAATAATAATTTGAAGTTAATATTGGGAAAATGCATATATTGTTTAATAGTGTTTTATCCTTTTAACATCTTTTTAATACAATATGCTTCAAGAGGAATATATGTCGCTATAGCTGTTTGCTTATTTTTGTGCATTATCATTAAGAAAAGTGTAAAACAAAAATTACTGATTTCAGCGGTTACATGTGTTTTAGTGTTGATAATAGCTATATTTTTTAAGCCTTTATTGATTTTTACAAATAAAATATGTGTGAGCACTGGTATAAATATAGAAATAATTACTAAGAATTTAAAGCTATCCGAAGAAGGAAAGATTGGAAATGGTAGAGATTTAGTTTATCAAAGAGCAATCGATGGAATAAAAGATCATCCAATCATTCGGAAATGGCATAGGTAAATATGCTGAAAAGTATGTAACGTATCCTCATAATTTAATATTACAGGTATGGTACGAAAGTGGTGTGATACCATTTTTACTAGTAGTAGGGTTGCTATTATATAGTATTTATGTAATAATTTTTGATAAAAATATAGAAATAGATAAAAAATTCTTCTTAGTATTTTTGATTTCAATTTCTATTGTTAGATTAATGCTTTCATATGAATTTTGGAAAGAAATTTCTTTTGGAATGTATTTGTATTTGATATTAAGTTTAATGCAAAAGGAGATAGATAGGAGAAAAAATGGTAAGTGTAATAATTCCAACATATAATAGAGCTAATTATATCGTACGAGCTATACTTAGTGTCTTAAATCAAACTTATAAAAACTTTGAAATTATTGTAGTTGATGATAATGATCCTGGTTCGGAAGCTAGAGCTGAACTTGAAATAATAATGAAAAAGTTTAAGAAAAACTCAAAGATAAGGTACGTGAAGCATTTAAAAAATATGAATGGTGCTGTTGCAAGAAATACTGGAATTAATGTGGCAAACGGTGAATATATAACTTTTTTGGATGATGATGATTACTTTTTAAATACAAGATTAGAAAAAATGGTAAGACTATTAGACGAAAATAGAGATTATGATGCTATATACTCTTCAAGTATTGTTACTAAAAATAAGAAGATAATAGGTGAAAATTTGGCATTAAAATCTGGAAAAATGAAAAATGAGTTATTAATGAATGAATTTTCTTTTGGAACTGGCAGTAATATGTTTTTTAGAGCTGATGCAATAAGAAAAATTAAAGGATTTGATGAATCTTTTTTAAGACATCAAGATATAGAAACTATGATAAGGTTTTTTTCAGTGGGAAAATTACTTGCTGTAAATGAATACTTAGTAGTAAAGACGCAAGATGATAGACGTAATGAACCTAGTATGAGTGAGTATATAAAAGTAAAAGAAAATTATTTTAAATCTTTTGAAAAAGAAATTGAAAAATTAACTGAGGATGAAAAAAATAAATTTTATAAAAAAAATTATTGTGAATTGTTAGAAGCAAGTATAAGGAAAAATGATAAAAATAATTATGATAGGTTTATAAGTGAAATAAAAAAGTATGGTACTTTAGGGTGTGACGAGATAATTAGAATTATTTTATTAAAAATAAATAACTATGTTAAGATAGAAAAGATAAAGTATTTTATAAAAAGGGTAAAATTACAATTAAAAATAGATAATAAAACTAAAAAGCAAATTTCTTATTATGAAAAGTTATAAAGAGGAAGAACATGAATATAAAATTTTTAATACTAAAAATTAAGAGAAGAGTTATACCTTGGAAGTTTACTTCGGAAAATTTTTGTGAGCTTTTAAAAATTCAAGGAATAAATATTGGTAAAGGAACATATTTCTTCGATCCGACTGGTACATTAGTTGATGTCCAAAGACCAATTTTAATAGAAATAGGAAAATATTGTAAGATAACAGCTCATGTAACAATATTGTCACATGATTATAGCAGATCAGTCATTAGATTAAAGTATGGTGAAGTTTTGAATGAAGCCAAAAAAACGGTTATAGGGGATAATGTATTTATTGGTGTAAATTCAATAATATTGCCTGGTGCCAACATTGGAAACAATGTTATAATAGGAGCTGGAAGTGTTGTGTCTGGTAGAATTCCTGATGATTCTGTTGTGGCTGGGAATCCTGCAAAAGTTATAAGTACACTGAGCAAATACTATGAAAAAAGAAAGTCTAAATATATACAAGAGGCAAAAAACTATGCAAAATATTTGTATAATAATGGTATTTTTCCAACAATAGAAAACATGGGAGCATTTTTTCCAATATATATGCCAAGAAGTGTTGAAATTCTGAAAAAGTATAATATAAATACTAATTTTAATGGAGATATTGAAGAAGATATAATAGGAAAGTTTTTAAATACAAAACCTGTTTATAACAGTTTTGAAGAATTTATTAATGATTGTGAATTTTAAATACTAAGGGGAGAAAAAATGAGTAAGCTTATAAAAAATTATATATATAATTCTATATATCAAGTATTAAGTATTATTATTCCTGTTGTTACGATACCTTATGTGGCAAGAGCACTTGGTGCGGAGGCAGTTGGAATAAATCGGATATGTAGTTTCAATAAGTACTATATTTATATATATTGGTTTATTAGGATTGGATAAATATGCAAGCAGGGAAGTTGCGTATAAGAGAGAGAATAAAGATGAGTTAAATAGTACCTATTCTGAGCTAGTTATGCTAAGATTAATAATGTTTTTGTTGACATTGTTAATATACGTTTTATTTTCACTATTTTCTGAATATAAAATTATATTGTTATTGCAGTCTATATATGTTATAGGATATTTGTTGGATATATCATGGCTATATAATGGATTAGAAGAATTTAAACAAACTGTGCTTATAAATGTTATAATAAAAATATTAAATATAGCACTTATTTTTTTGTTTGTTAAAACACCATCTGATTTGTGGAAATATATCTTGATAAATGGTGCAGTTCTTTTATTCGGAAACTTAAGCTTATATTTTAATATAGATAAGTATGTAAAACTAAAAAAAGTAAAAATAAATCAAGTTGCAAAGCATGTTCCTAGGACACTGCAAATATTTGTTCCACAGTTAGCTATACAATTATATTTACAACTTGGAAAGATAATGATTGAAGCAATTACTTGTGATGTGATAGCTGTCGGATATTATGATCAAGCAGATAAAATTGTTAAATTGCCATTGTCACTTATAACTGCTCTTTCTACAGTTATGTTACCAAGAATATCTAATGAAATAAAAAAGAAGAATAATCAGAAAGTTAGAGAATATATTAACAATTCACTTGTATTTGCATTTTTTTTAGGAATACCAATTATGGTTGGATTAATTTCAATATCTGATACACTTGTTCCATGGCTATTAGGTAAGGAGTATTTGTCAGTAATAAGAACAATACAGATTTTATCGCCCATAATATTGGCACTTTGCCTTACTAATGTGCTAGGTGATCAGTATATGATGGCTGCAAACAAAACAAAAGAACTAACTTGTTCATATATTGTTGGGGTATTTGTGAGTTTTTTTGTTAATTTATTTTTTATAAATAAAATGAGCTATAATGGTGCCGCAATTGGAATGTTGATAACAGAACTGTCCATTATTGTTGTTCAACTTAAGTATACAAGTAAAATGATAGATAAAAAATTTTTTAAGTGTAATATTTTAAAGTATTTAATTTCTTCAGTAGCTATGATCATTCCTATAATGCTTGTAAAGAGTATTAGAATTGATTTGATTTTTAGTACTTTTATACAAATATTTTTTGGAATTGTGACTTATTTTGTATTACTTTTAATTTTAAAAGATGATTTTTTTTGTGCAAATTATAAGAAGATACTAAATAAATTATTTAAAAAAAGGGGGTAGTAAAAATGAAAATATTAGTGAGTGGAACTGGATATGTAGGATTAGTAACCGCTGTGTGTTTAGCTGAAAAAGGATTTGAAATTAGGTGTTTTGATGTAGTGAAAGAAAAGATAGATATGCTTTGTAATGGTAAATCACCAATATATGAACCAAAACTTGAAGATCTTATGAAAAAAAATAAAGATAAAATAATGTACACAGATAATAAAAAAGAGGCATATAAGGATGTAGATGTAATATTTATAGGAGTAGGGACACCAGAAAAAGCTGATGGATCAGCAAATTTAGATTATGTTTATGCAGTAGCAGATGATATTGCAGAAAATATAAATAGGGATTGTCTTGTTGTAATAAAATCAACCGTTCCAGTCGGAACAAACTATATGATAGAAAAATATATAAGGAGTAAAGTGGTAGGAGACTATAGGGTAGAAGTGGCTTCAAACCCTGAATTTTTATCACAAGGAACAGCAGTAAGGGATACTTTAGAAGCAAAAAGAATTGTAATTGGAACTCACTCTGAATGGTCTGAAAGCATTCTTAAAAAGATATATGAGAATTTTAATAAATCTGTAATTGTTTCCACTGATATATGTAGTGCAGAAATGATAAAATATGCATCAAATGATTTTTTAGCATTAAAAATTTCATATATGAATGATATTGCCAATCTTTGTGAGCTTGTTGGAGCAAATATTGAAGAAGTGGCAAAGGGGATGTCATATGATCCAAGAATTGGTTCTAGTTTTTTGAGAGCAGGAATTGGGTATGGAGGCAGTTGTTTTCCAAAAGATACTAAGGCATTGAAGTACTTAGCAAATAAAAATGGATATAGATTAAGAACTGTAGAGGCTGCAGTAGAAGTAAATTATGAACAAAAGACAAAATTATTTAAGAAAGCTTCTGATAGACTTATAACATTTAATGGATTGAAAGTTGCAGTACTAGGCCTTACATTTAAACCAGGTACAGATGATTTAAGAGAGGCACCATCAATTGATAATATAAAATTGCTTTTAGAACAAGGAGCAAATGTGTATGCTTATGATCCAGTTGGTGAAGAGAATTTCAAAAAAATCTATCCTACACAAATAAATTATGTCAGTACTCCAGAAGAAGCACTAAAGGAAGCAAATGTTTGTTTCGTATTTACTGAATGGAATGAAATAAAAAGTATGGACATAAGTTTGTATAAGAAACTAATGAAAACACCACTTGTCTATGATGGAAGAAATATATATGATATAGATCAAATGAAAGAAATTGGAGTAGAGTATTACTCTATCGGAAGGTAAAATATTCTATAGTGTTGGAGGTAAAAATGAAAAGATCAGGTAGAGATAGTGGAAATTTTGATAGTAAAAATGATTCTGCTAGGATTAAAAATAAAGGAGTTTTAATATTTTTTAGGATTATGGCTACTTTGTTTATAGCTATAAATGTGGCATTTTATGCGTATATAACTAGTCTTAATATGATCCCAGCAAAATATTTAATTCCAGTGATAATTTGTATTACATTGATTGTTGCACTTTTATCATGGATGTTAATTAGCAAAAAAAGAGGTATTGCAGGAAAGATTATATGCTTGATGCTTATGCTTCTTATAGCATATGGATATCAATTTGCATACAAAAACTTAAGCAAAACAGAGGAATTTTTAGATACGATGTCTTCTTCTACTCAAAATGAAGAAGTTGAAGAATATTATGTTATTGCTAGAAGTGATAGTGCATACTCTACGATAGAAGATACAAAAGGTAAAAAAGTATATACATATAATATTGCTGAAGATGTTCAAAGTTTAGTACTTGAAAAATCAAAAGTTACTTTTGAAAAATCAGAAAGTTTGGAAATGATATATAAAAATTTACAAAATAAAAAAATTGAATTAGCACTTTTTAGTTCTTCACAGTATAATATTATGTGTGATGAAGATGAAACTTTTAAATCAAATATAAAAATAGTTTCAACACTTACTAAAAAGTTAGGTACAAAACCTGCAGAAGAAGTAAAGGATGAAACTAGTGATCATACTGTAAAAAGTGGTACATTTAATATTTATATAAGTGGAATAGATACAACAGGAAGCATAAGAAATGTGTCAAGAAGTGATGCAAATATGTTACTTACTGTAAATACAAAAACACATCAGATACTTCTTACATCAATTCCTAGAGACTATTACGTTACACTTCACACATACAAGGCAAAAGATAAGTTGACTCATTCAGGAATATATGGTATAAAAGAAACTGTTAGTACTGTTGAAGATTTTATGGGTATAGATATAAATTACTATGTTAGAGTTAACTTTACAACTGTTATAAAAATGGTAGATGTAATTGGTGGTATAGATGTAGATTCTGACTATGCATTTACTACTACAGGGTATACTTTTAATAAAGGTATGAATCATCTAAATGGAGAAAAAGCATTGGCATTTAGTAGGGAGCGTTATAGCTTTGCTGATGGAGATAGGCAAAGAGTAAGAGATCAACAGAAAGTTATAAATGCTATAATAACTAAACTTACTAGTAGCACTACTTTACTTAGTAAGTATACTGATATTTTGAAATCACTTTCAGGAAGTTTTCAAACAAATTTAACATCAGAAGAGATTAATTATTTGATAAAAGGGCAACTAGATAACATGACTTCTTGGTCTATGACATCGATTTCTTTAGATGGTACAAGTGCAAGTGCTTCTACTTATTCAATGGGATCTCAAAAATTGTACGTGATGATTCCTACTCAAAAAACAATTGATGATGCTAAAGAAAAAATTAATGAAGTATTAAATGCAAAATAGTTTTTTAATTGTAGTTGAATATAATAATATAAACTAAATTATTAAAAATAATTGACCATGGCTGTTTACAATGTGAATAACTATGGTCATATATTTTATAGTAAATGGAGAAAAAATAATGTTTGAAAAGGATTTTATAGTGGCAGACCTTGAAACGACAGGTCTTTCATCTAAAAAAAATGAGATAATTGAAATTGGTGCAATAAAGGTAAAAGATTTTAGAAAAATAGATAGTATGGATATATTTTTAAGACCAGAAAATCCTGTACCTGCGGTTATAACAAATTTAACTTGAATAACAAATGATATGCTACTAGATGGGTATGATTTAGTCGAAGGAATTAAAAAGTTTGTTGACTTTGTAGAGGATTATCCAATTGTATTTCATAATGCTAAATTTGATATGGGATTTTTAAATATAGCTTCAAATAAATTATATGGAAAAGACCTAGAAAACCATTGCTTAGATACACTTGTTTTATCTAGAAAATTAGTAAGTAATGTAAAAGATTATAAACTTGGAACTTTGGCTGACTATTTTAATATATCATATGATGGTGCACATAGATCGCTTAGAGACTGTCAAATAACTTTTGAAGTATACAAGAATTTAAATAAAATTTATCAAAATAATACATTTAACGTTTCTTAAATTTTTTATAAAAAAATAAATGATTTGCATATAAATAAAAACATTGCTCATAATATTTATGGGTGATTTATATGAGTAATAAAAAAAATAAAAAAGAAGAAACTATTTCTAAGAGAAATAAAGCGCTTGAAGAAAATTTTAATGCAGAAATTTCAAAAGAAATTTATGCCACTCCACTTGGAGAAAAATCTAGGTTAAAATCAAAGAAGAAAAAATAATTTAAAATGTAAGTAAGAGTTAAAGAAAAATGAAAAAAGTCTTTAATTCTTACTTTTTATATGCAAAAATATAATTTGAAAACACCTTAAAATATGCTATTTTAGTACGTTTGTCGATTTTTGTCGAACGATTTTTCTTGACTTTTATTACCTACAAAGCTATAATGAAAATGTAATTACTACAAATTGACTTCTTAAATTTATTTTTTCTGATCGATTTTCTCTTTCTAAAGACCTATATTTAAAATATATCCCCAAATCTTTTTAATATAGTTTATGTGTAAAAGTAATTAGTAGAAGTAGTGAGTTAGAGCTTTTAATTAATTTGTGAAAGATTTTGATACAATAGTTATTATTTAGTTATTTGTTATGTGTATGAAAATATAAATCATTAAAGTTAATTTGTAGTATTACAATTATATTCTAGCATGCTAAATAAAAATTGTAAATTAAAATTTAAATTTTGATTTTAAGTAATAATTATTTTTTTCGTATTAATTGTTAAAACGTTAAAAAGGTCATGTTACTTAAAATAATTTAAGGTAGGTGAATATAATAATAGTTGTAAATAAAGATAATAAGATTAAATTTATTCTAAAGTTTTTTGTCTTAATTATTTTAATTGTTGTAACTTTTGGAGTTTTATACCTTTGTTTAAATTCTAATTTTTTTAATATCAATAATAATAATTTTAATAATAATTCTAATAATATTTTTAAAAATCATAGTGAAAATAGCACTTCTATGTTTGATAATCAAAATAAACAAAAATTTCAAATAGAATCTAGTAATTTTAATAGTTATAATAATAATAAAAATAAAAATAAATATAAATATAAAAATAAATACAAATATTTTAAAAGTAATTTTAATCATGTTCAAGAAATTCTTTTAACAACTAACAAATTTGTAAATAAAAACAGTGATGATATAAAAGGAATAAATGAATGTGTTAATATAGATGAAAACAAAGAGGAAGTTTTATTAAGTAATAAATTAAACTTTAAAGGAAGTGATAATGCAAGTAATGTAACTAACAATTATTTATTTAATGATGAGATTATAGGGTATTTAAGTATTCCAAAAATAAATTTATATGATATAAGGATAAAAAATGGAGTTGGAGATGAAATATTAAAAGATTCAATAGGTTTGTTTGATGGAAGCAGCATTAAAAGTGGGAATATTTGTTTGGCTGCACATAATAGAAGTAGTACGGTTAGTTATTTTAAAAAGTTACATACATTAAAAAGTGGAGATGAGATTTTATTAAAAAACAAATATGGAACTAATGCATATATAGTAGAATTTAACATAATGATTGATAGTAATGATTGGACGTACTTATCACCAGAGGATAGTGATATGCTTACATGTATTACTTGCGTGAATAATAATGCTAAGAAAAGAATTTGTGTTAGAGCAAATAGAAAAGTATGAATGAAGAGGTTAATAATATAAATATGGAGGAAAAATGTCAAAATTAAATAAAAATTTAAAAATTATGTTTGCATTTTTGTTTTTATTAATTACTTGTTTTAGTAATATGAAGACATTTGCTGTGCAATTTGAAAATGTAGACGTAGGAAAGCATCAAATTTACTGTGAAATTGGTAAAGAAAGATATATTAAGTATAAAAATAATATACAATTAAATTATGATTATCATTATTATAAAAATAATGAGAGAATACCAGCATATTGTTTAAACCTTGGTGTAGACGGTCCTGAGAGTAGTGATGAATTTTTTGTTGATGTGAATGAAACAGTTGGTGATAAGGTTTTACTAAATATTGTAAAAAATGGATTCCCATATAATACTTGTGAAAGTTTAGGGGTAAATGATGATACTCAAGCAAAGTATGCAACTCAATTTGCTGTATGGGTATATCTTGCAGGACTCGATATAAATCAGATATATGCACTTGAACCTAAATATGAAAATGTAGTTAACGCCATAAAAAATATATACTATAATGGAATCAATGAAAAAAATAATGATGATAGTTTTATAAATTTAAGTGTAGAAGATTTTAAGATATATGATAAAGATAAAAATTATTACGTGGCAAGAGTACGAACAGAAGTTAAAAATAGTACTGGTAGTGAAAGCATTAACACGAGTATTACTAGTAATGTAAATTTTAAAATATACGATAAGGGAAATAATTTAATACAACAAAATAATAGTATCAAAGATTTAAAGGATTTTTCAATTTTTGTTGATAGAAATGATATGAATAAAGATGCTAGTTTTAATATAAAAACAGAAGCAAAAAAAGACGTAAAAGTATTTTTATATGGCAAAGCCTCAAAGGAAGGAACGCAAAATTTAGGACTTATTTCTAATGCAAAGCTAAAAGATAGTGATGAAATAGGTCTAAATATACAATATACACCTCAAACATTAAAGATAAAAAAGGTTGATAAAAATGATAATAGTATAGTTATTCCAGGTGTAAAATTTAGAATTTACGACAAAAATAATAAATTGTTAGGTGAATATGTAACAGATAATGATGGTATCATTACTGTAGATTATCTAAAAGAACTTGGAATAAAAAATAATGAAAATATTGTTGTAGAAGAAATTGAGGTACCTGATGGATATTATATAGACAAGGAAAATAACAAAAAAGAAATAACCTTAAAATTTGATAGTTTAAATGAAGTAGTATTCCAAAATGAGAAAATAACAGGTAAAGTAAAGGTTATAAAAAAATCAGCTAATTACAATCCATACACATATGAAAAAAGAGGAACTCCATTAAAAGGGTGTGAATTTGAGATATATGATAGTAATATGAAATTAGTACAAAAAATAGTTACAAATGAAGAAGGAATAGCAGAGAGTGAGAAGTTATTTAAAGGCAAATATTATATAAAAGAATCAAAATCTAATGAATACTACATACTTGATAGAAAAGTACGTGAGTTTTATATAGAAGATAATAATGATTTAGTAGAATTTGAACTATATAATGATAGTATGGAAAGAGAATTACCTAAAACTGGTTTTTAAAAGAAATGATAGTTAAATTAAGAGTGCTTAATTTAACTATCATTTTAAAATTTTATCTTTTATTATGAATAACTATAAAATTGGCAATAAAAAATTCTTAAACAGCAAGATGTAGGATTCAATCAAAGATAATATAAATCTTCAATTATTTCATTTACGATTAGCTGTTTTTTCATAGATCTTGAATTATTTTCATTTATTAAGATTATTTTTACTGCCTTTTGACTTTCATCACTTTTTATAGCATACCAAACCTGGTTATCTTTTGCTCCAACATTTTGTGGGTCAATTCTTCCAAGTTGACCAGTTATTCCGATACCTATGTATGAATTTGCAATTTTTTTTACTGCTGTAGCCATAGCCTTTGCCACTTGAAGTGAATAGACAGAATTGGTTTCAAGTATTTCTTTTGGTACACCAAATTTTATTTTTGCTTCATTAGAGTATGAAATATAAGATTCTTTTAAAACGTCAGATGCGCCTGAAATATCGGTTATCTTACTAGCTAAGCTTCCACCTGTGCAACTTTCCATTGCAGCGATGGTGTAATGAGATCTTGAAAGTTTTTTTATAATACTTTCAATTTTTTCATCTTCACTTGCGTTGTTATAATACCTTTTTTCAATTTCTGGCATGATATTTTTTCCTCTTGACAGTATCCCGTCATGAATTATCTCTTTTATATAATCAAACGTTATATTGTACTCATAAGTAATACTTGATTTTACATCGAAAATGATAAAAATATACATCTCGGTATGCTCACTGCTAAGTATTGTTGTTATGGATTTTAGCCACTCATTTAACAAATCATCACTTGGTAATCCATAAAGCTGTAGATATGCAGAGCTTATCATGTGATTATTATAGTTGTAGTTTTTTCTACCATTTTTTACAATATCATCAATGCTCATTATATCTATTTTAGTTAGACAAAGACAATACTTTTCAAGGTAATCATAGTCTATGTTAAATTTTTTTGCAAGATATTTAGCCACTTTTACCTCTTCTAATATAGTTTTACTGCTTCTAAATGAAGTGGTATCAACAAGCATTGATATAACAATTAATCTTGCTTCATAAGCAGTTATTGGATAGTTTGCAACTAACATCAATTCATATATTAGATAAGCTGTAGCAGAACTATTTCTTACGTAGGAAAAGTCGTATGAATTAGTAGTTTTAGTTGGATGATGATCAATGCATCCAATAATACTACCTTCATGAATGGTACTGTAATGATCTACTAAGAAAAGATTTCTGGTTGCATTTTCAAGTTTTTGTTCATAATCATACATGTCAATATTTGTTAAATCTGATATGATTTCATAAGTTTCTCCTTTTTTTATTTTTTCTAAGATGATAAATTTAGCATTAAATCCTAAAAAATTTAACAACTTTTCAAGTAATATACCAGATAAGGTTGCATCGACATCAATATTATCATGTCCTATTATGCATACCTGATTTACAGATTTTAGGCTACTTTTTAGAGCAGTTAAAATTTCGCTCATTTCCATTTTTTTAGAATTTGTCAATAAATCAGAATCATTTTTCATATTTATTTCTCCTTATATACTATTTTTCACTAAGCAATAATAATGCCTAGTTAAACATAACGCGTGGCATGATTATACCATAATTTGTTATTTATTTCAACAAATTATGTAAAATTAGCAAAGAATGAATATTATAATTACTGAATAATTACTGCATACTTTGTTAATTTTATTTAGTTTGGTATAAGTAGGTATAAAAATGCTTAGGTAGAATATAAAAATTAACTTATAACGTTTTACAATTTAAATTAAAAAATGTATGTAAATTAGTGTAAAAATATGATATACTTATTATACAAATATATTTCTTGGAGATGATGTTATTTGGAAAATAGAAAGATATTATATGTTGCAACTTATGATAAGGTTATAACGGATATATATTTACCATACATAATTGCCTTAAAAAATATTGGATTTAATATTTATGTTGCAACGTCAGAAGATGGAGATATTCCGTATATCACTGAAAAATTTAAGTATGAATTTGATGTTTCAACATTAAGTGTTACAAACTTTGAGGTAATAAAAGCAGTAAAAAGTATGAGAGAAATGTTAAATGTTGAAGAATTTGATTTTATTCATACACATGGATTAAATACTAGTTTTATAACTGCTATGGCAGCAACAAATATAAGAAAAAATGGAAAAACAAAGATAATCTATACAGCAGATGGCTTATCTTTTGACAGCAACTCTTCTAAATCTTCTTATGCGCTTTACTATTCAATTGAAAAGCTACTTGCTAAAAATATTGATTACATGATAACTGTAAATAAAGAAGACTATGAATTTGCAAAAGATGATTTTAAAAATTGTAAAGTATATTACATAGATGGATATGGAATAAAAAAAGAAGAGGTAGATATAGATGTATCAGATGAGTTGGAAGAAAAGCTAAGAAAAGAATTAATGTTAAAGGATGATCAAAAATTAATATTAAATGTGGGCGATTATACAAAAGAAAATAACCAAGAATATTTACTAAAGGCAATGAGTATTATAAAAGATAAAACGAGAAATGTAAAGATAGTATTTGTTGGTAAAGATAAATTAAACGGAAAATTAAAGAAACTTGCAAGTGATTATGACATAAGTAATAATGTGCTATTTTTGGATTTAAATAAAAAACAGACAGCGCTTATTTATGCAATTTCTGATTTATATATTGATGTTTCTTTGCAAAAAAATTATCCGTATGATATAATTGTTGCAATGATTAATTACTTACCTATAATTTCGACAAAAGTTAGGGGGAATGTTGACCTAATAAAAAATAATGTGACGGGATACTTAATAGATAATAACGATGTAGATGATCTTTGCAAAAAGATAATGATACTCTTACAAAATGAACAAGTATGTGATAATTTTATAGAAAACTATGATGATTTATATGAAGATTATCTTTATGAGAATGTTACAGATCAAATGTGCAAGATATATAACGAAATAGTAAAGTGATCGTTATAACTGTGGAAATTGTGGATAAGAGTTTGTTTTTTTATGAATAGGAGGAAAAAATGAAAAATATATTAAAAGCTTTAAAATGTGATGAGTGTGGAAAGGTACTTGAAAGGCTATATTGTACAGGAAAAAAGAATTGTGAAGTAACATGTTGTGGTAAAAAAATGCATTTGCTAGAAGCAAATATATCAGACGCTAGTAAGGAAAAGCACACACCAGTATATGAAATTTGTGATGATGAGATTATTGTAAGAGTACCACATGTTATGGAAAAAGAACATTTTATATCATGGATTGCATTAGTAAAAGAAAATAAAAAAATAATAGTTGAATTATATCCAGAACAAGAATGCATAGTACATTTTCCATATTTAAAAGATTCAACAATATATTCATATTGTAATAAACATGGACTATGGTCTTGTGATGTAAATTAAAATATGAAAAAGGTAATATTTATATATTTGTAAGTATTACTTTTTTTAATGTGTATATTAAACTTTAGGTGATGTAATGGTAAAAATAATAGTTTGTGCAAGTATCATATTAGCGCTTTGTGTAGTGATAGTTTTTAATAATAATCATATTTCAATATCAAAATTTAATTTAAAATCAGAAAAAATTCCTAAAAGTTTTGATGGACTAAAAATTGTACATTTATCTGATTTACACTCTAAGAAATTTGGAAATGGAAATTGTAAACTGATAAAAAAAATAGATAATATTAATCCAGATGTTATTTTTATGACTGGTGATATGACATCAAAAAAGAGTTGTAATTTTTATCAAATTATCGAGTTAGTTCAAAGCTTATCAATGAAATATAAAGTTTATTATAGTTTTGGAAATCATGAAATGGCACAAAAATACAATAATTTAAAATCATTAAGAAAAAAATTAGAGCAGTCTGGTGCTATTGTTTTGTTTGATAAGTATGTTGATTTTGAAAGAAATAATGAAAAGATAAGAGTTTACGGACTTAATTTTAGATTTAATATGGAACCAAGAAAAGATGAAACAATTTTAGATGAAAAATATGTATCTATTATAAAAAATTCAATTGGAAAGTTTGATAAAAATATGTATAATATTCTTTTAACTCATGATCCTTTAAATTACGAACTTTATGACTATATTGGAGCTGATTTGGTATTTTCTGGGCACGTACATGGTGGAATGATAAGGATAGCAGGCATCGGAATATTATCCCCAAGAAGAAAATTTTTTCCAAAATATTCAGCTGGAATATATAAAGGAAAAAATGGAAAAATGATTGTAAGTAGAGGCCTTGGAAATAGTAGTTTTAAATTAAGGGTTAACAATTTTCCAGATATTCCTGTAATTACACTTTTGCGTTAAATATATATTTTTTTATTATAATTAAAAAAATATAAATATTTTGTCGAAAAAACACAAGTTTTGTAATAAATTTACAATTAAATTTATATAGTTGTATAATAGAAAAAGAAAATAGATAAACTCTATTACTAATGTTAAGGAGGAAAAATTTATGAAAACTAATTTAAAGGAAAAGGAATACGAGGTCGAAAGTCATGCAAACATTTTCTTAAGCAGAGTAATGACACTTGATGAACTTTCAAGAATAACTAATGTGCCAAAAGATGATTTACTTTATGAATTTAGAACAATTTTATCACGTATTTCGCCTGATAAGTATCAAAGTGTAAATCGTATAATATGTTATCTTTCTTCTAATTACGAAGGATATTATTGATCGATTTATATTAAACTAAAGTAATATATTTTGATAGTTACGTTATGTTTATGATTTTACAACTAGAAAAAAATTAAATTATTACTGATAGTAAGTAAGAAATTCCCTCATTGTTAAGTTTATGTATACAATATATATATTGCAATGAAGGAATTTTTTTGCATTCTAATACTTTTTGTTAGTTTTTCTAAATTTCCAGAGTTGCTAGAATTTATGGACATAGTAAGAAAAACAGAAAATTAAAGTATAATATGTATATAAAAAAGTAGAATATGAAGGTAATAAAATTATTAGATATTTTGTTTTTTTAGTATTGTACATAAAAATGTATAATGATTAGCTTGTATAAATAATAGCTTTTAATACGTTTTATTGATTATAAAATAAATTGTATAAATAAATTTCATGAAATATTGAAAAATACAAGCTTTGTATGTTAAAATAAGTATTAGTATATAAAATATTAATATTTTTATTATTTTATATATCTGCAATTGCTGTGTAGAGTAATTGTTTAATATAAAATTGATTTATGGTGATAAATATGGAAATTGAAAAAGAAAAAGCTTTAATTGTAGCTGTAAATATAAAAAATGATGATAATTTTGAAAAATCAGTTGAGGAGTTATTTGCTCTTTGCGAGGCTTGTAATATAGAACCGGTTGATAAAGTTACACAAAATTTGAATGAAATAAATCCAGCATTTTATATAGGGACTGGAAAAATAGATGAAGTAAAAAAAGCTATTAATATGTATGGGGTGGATGTAGTAATTTTTAACAATGAATTATCGCATTCGCAACTTAGAAATTTACAAAAGCATATAGATACTCCGATACTTGATAGGACATCTTTAATTTTGCAAATTTTTGCGTTGAGAGCAAGAACTAATGAAGCTAAAATACAAGTAGAAGTAGCAAAACTTGAATATATGCTACCTAGATTGGTTGGTCTACATTCATCACTTGGAAGACAGGGCGGATCTGCAGGAGTTAGCAATAAAGGTTCTGGTGAAAAAAAATTAGAATTAGACAGGAGAAAAATAGAAGAAGAAATAGTAAGACTAAACAAGGAGTTAAAGCAAATAGAAAAGCAACGTGAAGTTATGAGAAAAAATAGGAAGAAGAATAATATTCCTATTGTTGCTCTAGCAGGTTATACTAATGCAGGTAAGTCAACATTGTTAAATTCTTTTGTCGAAAGGTATAAAACAGAAAATGTAAAAAAAGTAGAAGAAAAGGATATGCTATTTGCAACTCTTGAAACTTCTGTAAGAAATATAAAATTAGAGGATAAAAAAGAATTTTTACTTTCTGATACAGTTGGGTTTATTTCTAATCTTCCACATAATTTAATAAAAGCTTTTAGATCTACTCTTGAAGAAATAAAACAGGCTGATTTAATACTTGAGGTAGTAGATTATAGTGATGATAATTATAAAAAACATATAGAGGTAACAAATGCTACGCTAAATGAAATAGGTGCTGGTGATATACCTATTATATATGTATTTAACAAGTGTGATAAGGTATTGTCCAAAATACCACTTGTTGAAGAAAATAATATATATATATCTGCCAAAAATATGATTGGAATAGATATGTTAACAAATTTAATAAAATCGAAAATTTTTGAAAATTATACATTATCTAGTTTTTTGTTTCCGTTCGAACGTGGAGATATACTTTCATATTTTAATAAAAATGCTAGAATTTTAAATGTAGAGTATACAGAAAACGGAACAATCATAGATGTTGAATGTAAAGAAGAAGATTATATGAAGTATAAAGAATATGAGTATTTTAAAAATTAGTATAAATTTGAAAGGATGAGCAAATTGAAAAAAGTAAATGTAATAGGAGCTGGACTTGCTGGGTGTGAATGTGCATATATTTTGGCAACACATGGAATAAAAGTAAAACTTTATGAAATGAAGCCAGAACATAAATCTGAAGCACATAAATCAAATAACTTTGCAGAACTTGTTTGTAGTAATTCATTAAAATCAAATGAGATCACAAATGCATGTGGATTACTAAAAAAGGAAATGGAGATACTTGGAAGCTTATTTGTTAAAGTTGCAAATGAAACAAGAGTCCCTGCTGGTCAGGCACTTGCTGTTGATAGAGAACTATTTTCAAAAAAAATAACTGAAATAATATTAGAAAATAAGAATATAGAAGTAGTATACAAACAAATTGAATCTTTGGAAGAACTTGAAGGTATTACTGTTATTGCAACTGGACCTCTTACAAGCAGTAATTTTTTAAAAAACATAGAGGAAATGGTTGGAAAAGAAAGTCTATACTTTTTTGATGCAGCAGCACCAATTGTTGATGCAGATAGTATTGATATGAATATAGTATATGTTATGGATAGATACGGAAAGACAGAGACGGGAGATTATATAAATTTACCAATGAGCAAACAACAGTATGAAGCATTTTATAATGAACTTATAAATGCAAAAGAAGCTCCAAGACACGATTTTGATAAGATTGAACTTTTCGAAGGCTGTATGCCAATTGAATATATGGCAAGAAGAGGAGAGAAGACTTTAACTTTTGGACCACTTAAACCAATTGGTCTTGATAATCCAAAAACTGGTGAAAAAAATTATGCTGTAGTACAGCTAAGGGCTGAAAATAGTGAAAAGACAATGTATAATTTAGTTGGATTTCAAACTAGTCTTTCATTTGGAGAACAAAAAAGAGTATTTAGAATGATACCTGGTCTTGAAAAAGCTGAATTTATACGTTACGGAGTTATGCATAAAAATACATATGTAAATGCTGGAAATATTTTAGATGACAATTTCTGTTTTAAGAAAAATTCAAATATATATTTTGCTGGTCAAATATCTGGTGTAGAAGGCTACGTTGAATCAGCAGCATCTGGAATGATGGTAGCATATAGTATTATTTCTAAATTAAATGGTAAAAAGATAACTTTCCCAGAAAATACAATGCTTGGTAGTTTGGCAAAATATATATCAACTGAAAATAAAAATTATCAACCTATGAATGCAAACTTTGGAATAATAAAACCTCTAAATGAAAAAATAAAAGATAAAAAAGAAAAATATACTAAAATTGCCAATATTGCAATAGAAAGTATAACAAGATTTAGTGAAAATCTAAATTAAATATCGATTGGAGTGATAATGTGAGCAATGTTTATCTTCTTTATGGAGAAGAAAGGTTTGATTTAGAACAGCAACTATCAAAAATAAAAAAAGAATTTAAAAATTTGGAGATGGGTGTAAATTATTATGTATTAAACAAGGAAAATGTTGATACTTTAAAAGATATAATTCAATCTGTTACCTTTTTTGGGACGAGTAAGCTTATAGTTATAAAAGATACTGGACTAAAGTTTGACGTGGAATCATTAAATGAGGTAGAAGACGATACTACTGTTGTAATAATTGAGGGAGATAGTGTAGATAAGAGAATAAGCGAATATAAGAAAATATCAAAGATTGGAAATTGTATGGAATTTAAGCAATTAGATGCAAATAAAATGTGTGAGTATGTAAAAAATACATTAGCAAGATATGGTGTTAATATTTCAAATGATACAGCAATGTATTTTCAAGAAATTTGTGGAACTTCAAAATCAAATAATGTAAATGAATTACAAAAACTAGTTATATACTTAAGTGATAAAGAAAAGAAAATTGTTACAAATGAGATAATTGATAAGGTATGTTCAAGGACATTAAATGCTAAAATTTTTGATGTTTTAAATTTAATAGTAAATAGGAAGACTAAAGAGGCTATAGATAGCTTAAATGACTTACTTGATCAAAAAGAGTCAATTGTGAAAGTATATATTATGTTATACAAACAAATTAGAACTATGTATCTAATAAAATACTTAAAAAGTAAGAAGGAACCTAATATAGCAAGTATTTTGGAAATACATCCATATACTGCAAAGATATTATCCAAATCTTGTGATATATATACTTTAGATAAATTAAAAAAAATCATGTATAGTTTTGATGAATACGATGAAAAGACAAAAAAGCGGTGAAATGGATTTTGAAATAGGTCTAAAAAAAATAATTTGTTCTATGTAAAAAGTAATATATAAAGGCAAGAGTACAATTTTTTACTCTTGCCTAAAGAATAATAAATTTTAAGAAGCTATTAAGATTAAATAATTATATGTATATTATGAATATTTTGAAAAAATTAATTATTAACTCCATGAGTTATTGGTTCGGTATTGAAAGTAATTGGCATGAATGTGTATCCATTAGAAATGCCAAAATCAATTATAGATTCAAGTGCTTCAGATGTTGCCTTGGCACCAGAAAAATCATGCATTAAAACAACATTGCTTCTATTTTTCTTTAAGTAGTTTACAACATTATTATAAACGGCTGTTGGTGTTTTTGCACCTGCTGCATCTTCAGCAGATACATTCCAATCATAATATCTAAAACCTTTATCTAAAACTTCTTTCGTAAGAGCACTCATTATTCCAGGATTAAATTTGCTAACTGTATTAGAGCTTCCCCCAGGAAATCTTATAATATTTGATTTTATACCAGTTATTTTAAATATTTTATCTTGAAGTGTATATACATTACTCATGAATGCATCTTTTGAAGCATATATTTGTTTGTAGTTGTGCGAATAGCCGTGTATTCCTATACTGTGTCCCTCATCTATAATTCTTTTTATTAAATATTCCTTACTATCATCAAAATTTAATACAAAAAATGTAGCTTTTATATTTTTCTTTTTTAATATATCAAGGATTTTAGGAGTTATATTAAGGCTTGGCCCATCATCAAAAGTTAAATAAATTATACTTCCATTTGTTTTTTCACCAACAATTACTTCACGTGTTGATTTTGAAGTATTAGAGGATTTATCTGACACCTCATAAGTTACTAAGTAATTTCCAATTTTTGAAGTATCAACATTATTTGTGATTTTTATCTTATCTGTAACGTCTCCATCAACTTCATCATTTGCACTTGCACCTTCTTCTTTGTATGTTGAATTTAGTTCTAAATATATCCTAGAGTTACCATTTAATGTGATAGCAGGAGGCACATCATCTATTTTATTTACTATTCTAGTTTTTTTTGAGGTGTTACCAGATTTATCACTTACAGTATATGTATAAATTTCTGAATTACTATTACTTATTTCTTTATTTATTTTTATATCAGAAGTAACATTACCATCAAGATTATCTATTGCCATTGCTCCTTCATCTGTATATTCTTTTTTTGTATGAAATATTTATCACGTCATCACCGTTTAGAGTTATAACAGGTGTTGTAGTGTCAATAATGTTAACTGGTACCTTTATTTCTTTTTTGAAAAATAAAATTGGAATATCATATATATATACGTCACTTCCAAGATGTGATAAATCAATTTGATTTTTTGGATATATCTTTGTATCTTTTAACATTAAATTAATTAAAATATAATTATCTTCAGTTTTTGAACCAGCTTGTACATTTATACCTTTTAATATTTTTTTATCATACCTTGGAATTAATAAGATATATCCAAGTATTGTAATTGCTAATGTAAATAATATTAATATTGTTACTGTTACTTTTTTCTTAGAGTTATCTTCGTTTGTATAATAACTGCCTATTCTACATGCCATAATAAACAATCCCCTTTTAAATATAAAACATATTACTAAAATATTACTAAAAATTTTAAAGATTATAAAATTTTTACAAAGAAATTATATTACAAAAAAAGACAAAATTCAACAAATAAAATATATAAAAATGTAGCTTTAGAAATAATAATGATGATATGAAAATTATATATAATTTATATGTGATTTTTTTTGCTTTAATTTGCGTGTATATTTTTATTTTGTATAAATAAAAATACACATACGCATAATAATAAAAAGGAGAATTTATATGAATAAAAAATATTTAAACTTTAGAACAGATATGGCAGATGAGAGAGTAGATACATATAAAAAAGTTCATAATTTAACAGATGTAGATGGAATAAAAGTCACGTCAAAATCAGATAATTCTATTACAACAACTATAGTTGATGTTTTAAATGAAAATGGTGAAATGGCCGTATCAAAAAAGATTGGAAAATATATTACAATAGAAGTTCCAGATATTGTATATGTTGATGAAAGCGAAAAAGAAGATATATCTAATGAACTTTCAAATAATATAAAAACGCTAATAGGAAAAGACAAAAGCAAGTCTGTACTTATAGTTGGACTTGGTAATGTATCTGTAACTCCAGATGCGCTTGGACCTAAAGTGGTAAAATATGTAGAAATAACTAGACACCTTTTGCATTATGCAAAAGACTTAGTAGAACCAAATACTAGAGAAATTAGTGCAATATCACCTGGCGTCCTTGGTACTACAGGAATTGAGACATCTGAAATTATTACATCAATTGTAGAAAATATAAAGCCAGATGCCTTAATTGTAATAGATAGCTTAGCATCTGGGAGTATTCATAGAATTGGAAATACGATACAACTTAGTAATACAGGAATAACACCTGGTGAAGGAGTTAGAAATAAAAGAGATAGTATAAGCGAAGAAAATCTAAAAATCCCTGTAATATCACTTGGAGTGCCAACTGTTGTTGACATGGCTACTATAACAAATGAGGCAATAGATAAATTAATTGATAGTGCAAAAGATGAAGCTAAAAATGTTTTTAGTAATGAAAAAAGAAATAATTGTACAGATACACTATTAAGTAAATTAGAGCAAGATACTAGATATGACATGATAGCAAATGCTTTAAATACGCAAAATTACATTGTTACTCCAAAAGAAGTCGATGAGCTTATAAATATAATGTCTGAAATAATTGCAAATGGAATTAATTTATCATTAAAATAAAAACATATAAACTAAAGAATATACTAAAAGAGGCAAAATATAGCATTATAACTGATATATTTTGCCTTTGTGTAATTTATGTGAAAATAATGTAACAAAAATTATGATAATATCGAATTACCTTGATTTTTTTTACAATATATTATAAAATACCGTTAAGTAAAGTATATTAATGGAGGAATAAATATGTTTAAAAATACAAAAAAAATTAGAATAGGAGTTTTTATTTTTGCACTATCTGTTATATTTTTTACTTTGATAACTAGTGTTAATGCAGAAGAAGCAATAACAACTAATTATGAAAATGAAACAGAAGAAAATACTAATATTAAGAATGAAAGTGTAAATTTAAATGATAGTATATCTGGTGTAGTAGATTCTAAGCTTATGGATGGAGTGTATAAATTTAGTGAAAATAACGTTCCATACTTACCATTTATTAGATATGCAACTGATAGAATTTTAGTAGATAAAGAAATAGGTGGAACAGGAATTTTAATGTCTGCTAAGTCAATAGAAGTAACGTCAGAGACTTCAGGTATACAAGTATTATTTTCAAATGATGCTACAAGAATTTCAGCACCAATGGAATATGTTGTAATATTTGGTGCAAATAGTGTAACAATAGATTCGACAATAAAAAAGGATGTCTTTATATATGGCAGTAGTGAGGTTACTATAACAGAAAATGGAAAAGTAAATGGAAATATAATTTGTAATGCTGGCACAATAAATGTAAAAGGAATAGTATCTGGTAGCATTATAGGACAAGCAAATGATATAAATATTACTGGAAAAGTTGAAAAAGATTTAAGAGTAAAGTCTTATACGGTATCACTTCAAGATGAAAGCACGGTAAAGGGATGTACATACATAGAAACATATAATAAGGATTTAAAATTAGATGATAAGTTTAATGCAAACATAAACTATTTAGAAATTAAAAAGAGTGGTTTAAACTCAAAATCTATTATAAATGGAATTGTAACAAGCTTGATTTTTGCGCTTATTTATTTAATTTTAATAAAGAAAAACGATGGAAAAATATTAGATATAATGCTAAATAAAACAAAGTCTAACAGTTTATTTGTTATAATGAGTAGTGCAATATTTTTAATAATTTTCCCTGTAATTTGCTTGCTACTTTTAATACTTGCACTTGTTGGACTTTATGCAGTTGCTGTACCTGCTTTAATTGCTATAGTAGCTATATTTATAATTGAATGTCTACTTTCAACATTTATAGTTGGTAGTGTGATTGTAAGGTATATGGATAAGAATTATTTTGCTAAAAGAGGACTTTCTTCTATAGTTTTAGGAGCATTTATAATCTATTTTACGCTATATATACTTGCAAGAGTTCCTGTTATTTCTGGATATGTAGTACTTAGTATGATTATATTATCAACTGGAATAGTTTTAACACTTATGTTTCGTAAAGATAAAATTACACTAGATGATAATAAAAGGCAAAGTAAAAAGTAAATAAATTTAGATTTTAATAAATTGTTATGGCAAAATTTATATTACCATAACAATATATTTATATTTATATTAATATTAATAATATGTGATTTGCTAAGCAATCAAATAAGTTTTGATGCAGTGTATTAGGTTATATTAGTGTATGTAAAATTAGGGGGAATCAAAATTATGAAAGAGTATTATAAACAAGAATATGAAGAAACGTTAGATGAATTAAAAACGTCAAAATCTGGTTTAAGTAATGAAGAAGCGAAGGTGAGACTTCAAAAATATGGACATAACAAATTGAAAGAAACAAAGAAAAAGAGTATATTTAGTATGTTTCTTAGTCAGTTTAAAGATGCAATGCTTATAATTTTGATAATATCTGCAATTATATCTGGGTTTGTATCTATAAGAACTGGTGAAACTATAACTGATTCAATTATTATACTGTTTGTTGTTTTACTTAATGCTATACTTGGAGTAATGCAAGAGAGTAAAGCTGAAAAAGCTATTGAAGCTTTAAAGGAAATGTCACTTCCATATATAAAAGTAAGAAGGAATGGAAAAATTGAAAGTATAAAGACAGAAGAACTTGTAAAGGGGGATATTTGTCTTGTTGAAGCTGGTGATACAATACCTGCTGATATGCAAATCATAGAGTCACATAGTTTAAGAGTTGAGGAGTCAGCACTTACTGGTGAGTCAGTTGCTGTTGATAAAAAAGATAAATTTAGTGTTAAAAATGATACTAAAGTAGCACTTGCAGATAGGATTAATATGCTATATTCTGGTAGTAGTGTAGTATATGGTAGAGGTGAGGCTGTTGTTGTAGCTACTGCCATGGAAACAGAACTAGGAAAAATTGCAGAGGCAATATCTACTCAAAAAACTGAAATAACACCTTTGCAAAAGAAGATAAATGAACTTAGTCGAGTGCTTAGTGTTATTGTAGTTTTAATTGCTATAGTTATGTTTGTAATTGGTTATTTGAAGGGGAATCCACCACTTGATGTCTTCATGCTTGCAGTTTCACTTGCAGTTGCTGCAATACCAGAAGGACTTTCGGCAGTTATAACAATAACACTTGCTATGGGTGTTCAAAAGATGGCAAAAGAAAAAGCTATCGTAAGGAAATTATCTGCTGTTGAAGCTTTAGGATCTACTGAGGTTATTTGTTCTGATAAAACAGGCACACTTACGCAAAATAAAATGACTTTAAGAAACATTTACATCGATGAAAAACTATTAGATATAGAAAACATTTCGTCATTTGATGAAATTGAAAATATAGATGGAATATATTCAGAAGACGTATTAAAACTTGCAAACGTAGCTGTACTTTGCAATGATACAACATTTGGCGAAGATGGTGGAAGAAAAATTTTGCTTGGAGATCCTACTGAAACGTGTATTATAGAATTTTGTAGTAAAATCGGATTTGATAAAGAAGTAATGGATAAAACTTTTAAGAGAGTAGATGAAGTACCATTTGATTCAACAAGGAAGATGATGACAACTGTAAATAGCATGAAAAATGAAGAAAAAATGGTTTGTACAAAAGGAGCAGTTGAATCTATATTAGAAGTTTGTAAATATGTTTTATTAAATGGCAAAGTTGAAAATTTAACAAGTAAAATGAAAGATGAGATTCTTGAAAATAACCTTCAAATGGCAAAAAATGCCATAAGAGTATTGGCTTGTGCATATAAAATTGAAAATGGAGAAATAGATAAAAATGAAGAGGATTTAATATTTATTGGTTTAATAGGAATGATAGATCCTCCAAGAAAAGAGGCAAAAAGGGCTGTAGAAAGGTGCTTTAATGCTGGAATTATACCAGTAATGATAACTGGAGATAACATAGTAACAGCTAAAGCAATAGCCAAGGAGCTTGGAATATATAATGAAGGGGTAAAAGCAATTACTGGTGTTGAAATTGATGCAATGAGCGATGAAGAATTATATAATGAAGTAGAAAATATCAGGGTATATGCAAGGGTATCACCAGAAAATAAAGTAAGAATAGTAAAAGCGTGGAAAAAACATGGAAAAATAGTTGCAATGACAGGAGATGGAGTTAATGATGCACCTGCATTAAAAGGTGCAGATATAGGTGTCGGAATGGGAATAACAGGTACAGAAGTATCAAAAAGTGTATCAAGTATGGTCCTAGCTGATGATAATTTTGCAACAATAGTTGTAGCTGTAAAAGAAGGCAGAAGGATATTTAATAATATTCAAAATGTAATTGCATATTTATTAGCCTCAAATTTAGCAGAAGTATTTATTGTGTTTTTTGCTACACTGTTTGATAAAGTATTGTTACTTCCTACACAGATATTATGGATAAATTTAATAACTGACACATTGCCTGCTATTGCACTTGGATTTGAAAAAGAAGAACGTGGACTTATGAAACAAAAGCCAAAGAGTAGCAAAAAAAGATTGTTTACACCTTTTCTTACATGTAGAATACTAATTCCTGGAATAATAAAGGCAGTTGTTATTTTAAGTATGTATTTTATACTTGAAAAAAATTATGGCGCTAGTATAGCAAGTGGTGCAATATTTATAACATTATCAGTTATAGAAATGCTATTTGCATTTGTATGTAGATCTGATAAAAAATCAATATTTAAAATTGGAGTCTTAGCAAACAAACCAATGATTTTTTGTATACTTGGAGCATTTATATTACAATTGATTATAATATTTGTACCTGTTCTTTCTACTTGGCTTGCAATACCTAAGATGCCAACTACAGTTTATATAGCTATTATTACTACTACACTAATTACTGTTTCCATTTTTGAAATAATTAAAATTTTACTTGGCAAAATTTTTAAGGAAAAATAAAAGTACAATAATTGTATATATAAGTATTTAAGCTTTAGTTTATGATTTTTATTTAAAGTCATAAATTAGAGCTTTTTTGTATTATAGTAAAAATCGATTTTAGATAAATTAGCAAGTTTAGAAAAGAAGGCATGAAAAAATAGGACATACAGAGTACGCCAAAAAATTATGTAGAGTTCAAGTTTGAAAACACTTAATAACAATATAAAGGCTCATAAAATACTTGAATAAAATAAAAATATATGTTAATATAAATATCTCATTTAGGTAAGATGAGAATTAATTTGTTGAAAGAACTTTTGAGAAGAGCTTTCAACAAAGTATTGAATTTTTAAAGTGTTTTCACAAGAACATTTTAAAGGATTACACTTAAAGTGTAAGATGAGCTTATCAATCCATTTTAATGGTTTGGTAAGTTTTTCTTTAATCATTTTTAAATGTCTTGATTTAGATTTTTTCATAGCATAAATGCCATAATATCTATTCATATTAAATCCTTTTTCGGGAATATGAATAATAAGGCGTTTAATAAGTTAAAAATGATGAACAGCTTTGGTAACGCGTTTACCATCCTCATGTCTATCATACCAAAAAATAACAGAATGTATATCAGGATTGTAATTAGTAATACGAGATTCAGCCATAGCAGGACGATTAGTATATCTAGTAATATAAGAAGATAGCACTTTTAAAATTAGTGTTAAATAAAAATTAAAAAAAGCTAAAATTATGCTTGAAATAAAGGTAATCTATGGTATAATAAAGAAAATATATTAGGTATTAATATAAAATTTATATTAAGGAGGATTATTAATGAAAAAAGCAAAAACAATTAAAGAAAATGGTGTAAAGGGAATTAGAGAATATTATTTAGAAGATGTATTAAGATTTGGAAAGCGGTTTCCAAGTGGTTGCTGGAAGTATTTTGACAAAATAAATTATGAAGATGCTGCTATTGTAACTAGGATTATGATAGAAGAAGTTTTGCAATGGTCAGAAGAAGAAATGTTTGAAAAATTGACACATAAGACATTTTCCGATAATAAACTTAGTGGAATGCTAGTGCTAGTATTTAATAGTAGCCCGTATGAAGCAATAAATAGTGCATATCCTGGAAAATATAAGCCATGGCAGTTTACGAGGGTTACAAAATCATATTGGACACTAGAAAAAGGAATAGAAGCAACAAAATGGCTAATTGAGGAAAAACTAAAGTGGACTGATGAAAAAGTAGCTGAAAAATTGACGCAAAAGTCTTTTTTTGAAAATGGACTTTCTGGAATGTTAGAGCTAGTATTTAATAGTAGCCCGTATGAAGCAATAAATGGTGCTTATCCTGGAAAGTATAAGCCATGGCAGCTTACGAGGGTTCCAAACTCATATTGGACACTAGAAAAAGGAATAGAAGCAACAAAATGGCTAATTGAGGAAA
>ERZ825137.1240-NODE-1240-length-33612-cov-6.487976_pt1 | contig 33612 bp, 24 predicted proteins | sample MGYA00519873_ERZ825137 | MGnify/ENA primary metagenome ERZ825137 (study PRJEB31778, sample SAMEA3449190) | human gut metagenome | biome: human gut; feature: human-associated habitat; material: faeces | place: United Kingdom | collected 2010/2012 ...
TTTCAAGCTGCCGATTCAACTTTTTTCAGGGCATTCTTATCCCGAACTCGCGTTAACAGTTTTCAACCGGAGGCATTCGGCAAAAGCTGCTTCTCCTATAGATTTTAAGGATTTGGGAAGGATGACTTCCTCCAAAGACTTGCTACCTTCAAAGTTGAAAGCAGGGATTTCATTTTCCTCCCATCCGTCGGCATAGCCCACGACAGCATCCTCCATATTGAGCCTTCTGAGAGACCCCGCCTGTGAGATTTCAAAAAGGACATTCCAGTCAGTTCCACAAATTTCTCCGGTTACGGTGAGATCCTCAATCTTGGCGAAATCCATTTTGGACAGAGCATCAACAGATCCCACGAATATTTTTCTTTCCGCAGACGGTTCGTCCTCCTGTGAGAGGTCCTTCGAACAGGATGAGATAAAAGGGAAAAGAAGAATCCACAGGAACTTAACGTATTTCATGGAATATAATAATATTATTGAATTAAAACAAAAAGAGCATCACATGTCAATCGCCAGCCTCAGACCGACTATAGTATTCCCTATGTCGTGACCATAATCATAAGAACGTGAAGTGGTACGACAATTACGATAATCCATTTCAGGGTGTGAAAGACTGGCTTCTTGTCCAAGTCGATAAGAGACATAACCGTTCCTATTGTTTTTATGCTGATACTTCTCCGTCTGCTCGGTGCAAAGATAATTACCGCCTCTCACGACTTGGTATTTCCCGTTTTTCTGAACCCAATCCAAGAGAATGCTTCCTGTCAGATATTCGTCATATAAGTCCCGACACCATTCGCTCTTGAGGTCTCCCATGTTATAAATTCCAAGCTCGTTAGGCAATTCGCTTCCGGCGGTATGCGAACCCGAACAAACCTCCTGCCATTCGTTACTGCCCGGATATATAAATCCCTGAGCCTTGTTGCCACCCCGAGCGGCAAACTCCCACTGTGCCTCCGTCGGGAAATTGAAGTGCAATGAAGTAAAATCATTAAGAAGAGCAATGAATTGCTTCCATTCTGAAAGGGAGATACTACTTGCGGAAGTTGCGGTCGCATTAATATTACGATCCATTATAATATTGAATTCCTCATCTGTCACCTCGTGTCTGCAGATATAATAATCCGATAATTTTACATAAGACGTAGGGAGTTCATTGGGCCTTGCCAGTCCTTCCTGCTCCGGAGTCGCCCCCATTACAAAAAATCCGCCTTCAACTCTTACCATATCGAATAAAATTTCACGTATGGCAGCCATCTGCTCTTCAGTAATCTGGGAACGCCAGGACACCTCAAAGCCGCACACGTTTTCAGTGTGTGATTCACCAGGATCTTTAAAATCCTTTTCGCATGAGGTCAAGACCAGCAGCATTACCATTGCTGATTTTACCAGATTAAATATATTATTTGCTTTCATCGTTTATTACTATTCTAAACCCGGTGTAAGGCGTGATTTCATCAATTCCTTTGCTCCATTGTCCCCGGTAGGTGGTTCTGGTATAATATGAATTATTATTTACATGGCCGCCCCTAACAACTTTAAATACCCCCGAGTCAGGTCCAAAGGGGTCGACTCTGTCGGCATCCACAAAATCTAACTCCATCCAGTCAAAACAATATTCGGCAACATTACCGGACATGTCATATAACCCTAATTCATTCCCTAATAAAGATCCTACAGCGACTGGTACCTGTTCATATAGAGAAGAATTGCACACGGCAACGTCTCTGAAGTCATCGCTCCCTGAATATACATATCCTCGGCTTTTATTTCCTCCTTTAGCTGCAAATTCCCACTGAGCCTCCGTGGGAAGGGAAATAGAAAGATTCGTCAACTCGGCCAGTCTTGAAGTGAATTCCAAAGCCTCCGCCCATGAAATATTGTAAACAGGGATGTTTTCCCCCTTTTCAGCAGAAGGGTTGTACCCCATGACAGCTCGCCACTGCTTTTGTGTAATTTCATATTTTCCTATATGGAAGGAAGACAGTGTAACGTCATGTGGTTGAGCATCGTCAAGAAACGCATCATTCGAGTTGCCCATAATAAAATTACCGCCTGAAACATATACCATATTTTCCAACAGTTCTACTACAGCACTTTTTTGGGTGCCTCCAATTTCATGCCCCCAGTATACATTGAAGTCTCCTACAGACTCCCATATTCCACCCATCTGGACGACAGAAATGTATTTTGACAAGGATTTATTGCCACGGCTAATAGTAACGGCGACAAGAGCAGACCTTTCTTCGACATCGATATTCGGTTCAACCTTAATCCAGACAACCGCTTTAGACTGATCGACTGAAACTTCGCACCAGTCCTGATTGGATTTGGCTTCAAAAGTTCGGTAATTTGTCTTGACAGACACGGAGTCAACGCTCAAAACACTATGAAACAGCACTGTACTTTCAGAAAAGTCCAGCTGAGGCTCAATGGCCCATTCTGACGGTTCGAATTCCGTGTTCAGACAGCTGCTCGCGAGAACCGGGACGAGACAAACTAACAAAAAAAAACGATTGATCATAATTTCTTTTTCTTAAGTTTTGAAAAATTCAGATTAATGCCAAGTCCCAACATATAATCAATCGAGACATTTCCTTTTGCAATCAGCATATCGGCTCCCGCGGAAAGAGAGAGCCAGTCGCAAGCCATGACCTGCAATGCCAGTTCGGCATCGAACCCTTTCATATAGTCAGAATAAAAGTAGACATTTCCTTCTATTTGTGTAGGGTTTTTCCATTGCCTGCCATATTCTCCGTATCCTCCACCCACGAGAAGATATAAACCGTTATTAGTCCGTCTGATGTTCTTATTAAAAAGGCCTATGCGCGCACCGGCTGTAATGGATTTCCTTATATATCCAAGCTTAGTCGCATTGGTCAGGTCTACATCGGTTTGAACATTGTCGAGATTAATTCCGGAGGAACTGTATTCTCCCCATTTGTAAGAAACATAGCCACCAAACTGTTTGCCCAAAGCGATTCTCACCCCATATTTTGCGGACGCGGAAAACAGGAATTCAGCAGATAATGAAAGTGGAAATTGATTTGTGAGTACAACAGTGTAGTAAGTCACCGTATTCGGGAAGAGTTCGGGGGTATCGACTTTGACCTCAGAAGTTTCCGGAGTTTTGAGCAAAAACGTGCGGCGAGGATAGCCCAGACTTTTGACATTCTCTTCAGGCATGGGCGGAATCAAAAAAAATGTCAGCCCCTTCGATACCTCTATACGCTCATCGTTCTGATCGTTATCTATAGATAACTGCTTTATGGGAGCATCGAATACAACCGTAGCGAAGCCTTTGCCGGCATCCCGGTGGATTTTATTCTTATCGGGACTCAGCGTAACTTTAAGCTCCTGAGCGGAAACAGGCCATAAAGCCAAGAAAGCCATAAGCGCCAAGAATGCTTTTTTCATTTTGATGATATTATTCTGAAATCGGTTATGGTGTATTTGTCTGTCGGTTTGGAAATATTCTGCTTCGGCTGCCATGTCCTCACGTGAATAATAGGTTCCGTTTCACTTTCTTTGAAATCTATCATCAGGAATATGTATCCGGGCATATCTTTTTCCAGATTCTTCTCTCCGCCGATATCTTCCCATACTTGAAAAAAGTTAATTCCATATATTTCAGTATATTTTGGATGACGGGTAATAATCGGGTCTGAGATTCCCAATGTAATGCCACCGCTGGTTAAGAAATAGTGATTTAAACGTTCTATGTATTTTTTCTTATCTTCTATTACTGTTTTATAAGGCCGTGATTTTGTGGAATTGGGGACCATTTCACTTCCGGCATGAAGAAGCTTCCCTGTTTCTGTTATGATCAGAGCATCATTGCTGAAGAAATCACGGATATACTCAATTTCTTCCTTTTGGTACGCGGCTTTATAGTTGCTGATGAATTCATCAATACGTGCGCGCCGGCTTCTGTCCTTGTCATCCGGGGCTGCGAATGACAGTATATTGCAGGCAAGCAATAATGCGAATACGAGTTTAAAGGGCTTCATTTTTCTTATTTATTTATGACCAGACGCAAGCCTGTTGCGGGACGTTTTACAAAAGAAGGGGCATAGGAGCGACTTGTAACTTTCATATCGAAAATATTAGGAGTCTTGAAATCACCGCCCCTGTATATTTTTTTTGTACCATTGGTATTAACAAATGGATTCTGACACTCTAATGGACTGTATGAAGCAAAGTCATCAAGACACCATTCGCTGACATTTCCGGTCATATCATACAAATCCAGCTCATTTGGTAATTTTTTGCCTACCTCGGAAGCCGAAGAAAGATTGTCTGTTTCAATCCAGGCATAGTGATGATGACCGTTTTCAAAACCGGCAAAAGGCAGATTGCGTTGCAGGTCGGCGCTACCAGCGGCGTATTCCCACTGAGCTTCCGTCGGAAGAGAGAATTTCAGACCGGTTATTGCGGACAGGGTGTCGGCATAAGCCATCGCTTCTTCCCATGAAATGTTATCGATAGCCTTTTTATCTCCTAGCTCAAGATAGCAGCCGGCCAGATTAAAGAATGCTCTCCATTGTTCCTGAGTAAGCTCGTATCTGGAAATGTAAAACGGAGACAGTGTGACAAGATGCGGATTGGTGCTTAATGAATCCATCTTTGTTTGATAATCAATAAAATCAGGGTTATTTCCCATTAGAAATGTTCCAGCCTCAACAGGAACCATATTGTCAAGGATTTCAGTGAGGACAAGCTTCTGTGAATCGGACAGGCCTCGAATGGAACTGACTTTAATTCCGTTGTTGTTATACTTAAAAGGAGCAATAAATCTATTCCAAAGCATATATGCAAGGATAGACACGATAATAACAGAAATTATCGCCAATGGAAGTTTCTTGCCTTTAAGTATTAATTTAATATGATCTATAATACTTACAGGCCGCGGGGTAGGACTGTTGACAGATCGTCCCAAAGCCAGGGAAACCGCGTTCAAAAGATCACTGAATTTATCCTGATAATCAGGATAAGCATCAATCCAGTGTTTCTGGTTCAATATAACACGATTTTGGCCCGACAGAGGAGTCGGATCTATGCGGTAAGGAATTATCACCTTCTGCTCTTCAAAGGCAATATTAAGTTCGCCCTTCACCCATTGAGATTCGGCCGCCGACTGGGAAAAGACGAGCACTACGACATGGGCCTCTTTGATGGCTGAGTCTATTAAATCGCCGTACTCAGTTCCAGCGGGAATATCCCGGGGTGCCATCCAACACTTTATGTCATTGTCTTCCAACAGATGACATATGGCATCGGCTGCTGTTTTATTTTTAGAGGAATAACTTATAAAAACGTCATGTTTCATCACAATCATTCATTAGAGATGCTGATTATTTCTTTTACGATTCGGGAAGAGGGCTATTGTCGTGTTGACTACGGCGAGGTCGTATTCTTTGTAGTCGGAGGTCCAAAAGGACGAGCCCCGCAAGGGTGCCGTAAGTCGGTCGTTTCATTTATTTACCTGTCTTTCGTCGGGTCCGCGACTTAATTTTCCTTACTCTCCTTTCTGCGAAGCTGCGCTTCATATTCGCGCTTTCGTTCCATAGCCTCATGTTCCCTGTCAATTTTCAACAGCTCGAATTCCTGACGGGCGGCCTGTTCCCCAAGCCGAGCCTTACATGATTTGTTGAAACAGTAGGACACGGCTATTGACAGAACTGCAGCGCAAACGACTACAGTCACGCAGATTATAAGAGTCGTCATTACATCGTTCCAGTTCGCAGGCCCCGGATGTTTGGAAATGAAATCTGCCAGCTCCTTGAATTCCGAGTTGGGAAGGACTTTGACAGCAGCGCTCTGTATGAAATCGAGGATTTGCATTTCTTTTTGCAGTGATTGGTTATTAATGTGCAAAGTTAGACATTTTCCGCGAAACAAAGCGCATGATTATCAGTAAATTTTTTTAAATCCCGCACAAAAAAGAATCCAATAACGCGAGTTCGGGATAACGCTAGGCCAATCGGCCACTTCACTATATGGCATAAGTTATCGGGCGATCCGAATGGGTCGCCTGATTTTTTAACCATTGCCGTTTATCGCCAGAGAACGAGCTGCCCGTTTGATTCAGGCACATCGTAATCGAAATTTACCTCTGGCTTCGTGGAGAAGAAGCAGTATGCACCCATCGCCGCGAGCAGGTTCATGATGAAATTGTGGACGCTGCGGTGAGGGGAATGCACCAGCTGGGCCACGTTCTTGAGCATGTCGTTGATTGACTCGATGATGCTTCTCTTCCGGAGCATTATCTTGTCATAGAGGGGCATCAGACGCTGTTTCATGTTTGACCGCAGGCCGGTCACTATATGCACGCCGTTGTCCCACAGATGTCCGAAAAGCGATTGCGAGATGAATCGTGATGACCTCCGCGTCGGACATCATGCGTTTCCGGCGGCGTTTCGGGGCGTCAGGAGAGGACGGACGGGTGTGTTTTGCCATCTCTACTTCAAATTCTTTGCAAAAATCATCCGCAATAAAGAAAATCCATCTGCATCACCTCCACCCTTATTTAGAACGATTCTAAATAAGAGTTTTTCCTGAAAAATTTTTGTTTCACGTGTAAATAGGGGCAAGACAAGCGCTAAGGGGGGGTCTGAAGGCCTCAAGAAGGCGAAGCGTGGAACATAAGCGCCGAGCGCATCCGCCTGACAGACTGACGGATAAGAAATCCGAAGCACGATGCCGCATCCCTTCCGGGCTACCGGACCTTAATATTCTGAAACCAAAACACTTGTATCTTTTTCTAAAAAAACAAGAAAAAACGCGTTTGTTTTTCAACATTTTTTTTCGGAATTTTGTACTCGTCAAAGGGACCTCCCTGCGGCAATTGTCCAATCATTATTTAACCTCTATACTCCTCAACCCCGACCCGCACCCCTAAAGCCTGCGCTCTCCTTTCACCCCCCTCTCCCTTCTACTCCCATGCAACGCACCCACACCGAGCTTTGGGCCGAATGCTGCGCCTACATCCGCGACGTCATCGAGCCTATACAATACGACACCTGGTTCAGGGACATCACGTCCGTGAAATTCGAGAACGGTGTCCTCGAGCTTCTCGTAAAGTCCGGCTATTTCGCCGACCAGCTCGAGGAGCGCTTCCTCGGCGTGCTGAAGTCAGGCATTAACAAGGTGTACGGCCCTGGTGTGAAGCTGTACTACGTCTACGACACGGTAAAGGACGACCATTCCTCGGCCGTGAAGCTGAAATCGGCGGCTCCGTCGCCGACAATCATGGCGCAGAGCACGGCCCAGCCCGCGAACCCCTTCACGGCGAAGCCGAACCAGACCATCGACTCGCAGCTCAATCCGCGCTACACCTTCGAGAACTACTGCCTCTCGAACAGCAATAAAATCGCGGGGTCGATAGGCGAGTCCATCGCCGACAATCCCTCCATCAAGACCTTCAACCCCCTCTTCATCTTCGGCCCGACGGGCGTGGGAAAAACCCACCTCATCCAGGCCATAGGCATCCGCCTGAAGGAGACGAACCCGGAGAGCCGTGTGCTCTACGTGACGGCCCGCCTCTTCGAGAGCCAGTACACGGCGGCCGTGGCCAAGGGCAACACCAACAGCTTCTTCCACTTCTACCAGAGCATCGACACCCTCATCATCGACGACATCCAGGACCTGCAGAAGAAGCCCGGCACGCAGAATACCTTCTTCCACATATTCAACCATCTGCACCAGAACAACAAGCAGATAATCATGTCGAGCGACTGCGCTCCCGCCGACATGGACGGCTTCGAGGCGCGCCTGCTCTCGCGATTCAAGTGGGGCATGTCGGTGGCTCTCGACAAGCCGGACATCGAGCTGAGGCGCGACGTCCTCAGGCTGAAGGCGGCTCAGGACGGCCTCCAGATTTCCGACGAGGTGCTGGAGTTCATCGCCGCGAACGTCACCGACAGCATCCGCGAGCTCGAGGGTATCGTCGTGTCGCTCCTTGCGCACGCTACTGTGCTGAACAAGCCCATCACCGTGGACCTCGCGCGCGTGGTCCTCTCAAATGCCGTGAAGATGAGCCGCCGACAGGTGAACTTCGAGATGATCGCGCAGGCCGTGGCCGCGCACTACGGCATCGACGCCGACCTGCTCTTCACCAAGACCCGCAAGCGCGAGATTTCCGACCCGCGCCAGGTGCTGATGTATCTTGCCAAGAAAATCGCCAAGATGTCGACCACCACCATAGGCAACCGCATCTCGCGCTCGCACGCCACGGTAATCTACGCCTGCAACAACATCGAGGAGCGGCTCGGCGTGGAGAAAAAGCTCGTGCAGGACATCCAGGCCATCGAAAGCTCCTTCGCCTCATAATCCCCCACTACCGGAACAAAGGATGATAGAATATATCCGCGGAACCATCGCCATGCTTAATCCCGCGGCCGCCGTGATAGAGACCTCCGGGGGCACGGGCTACCTTCTGAACATATCCCTTCCGACCTTTTCGGCCCTTCAGGGCAAGGGAGAGGCGCGCCTCCTCGTGCATGAATCCATACGCGAGGACGCCTATACGCTCTACGGCTTCGCCGAGGAGCGCGAGCGCGAGCTCTTCCGCCAGCTGATAGGCGTGAGCGGCGTTGGAGCCACCACGGCCCTCATCATCCTCTCCTCGCTCGGGGCCCGGGAGCTCGGCGCCGTGATAGCCTCCAACGACGTTAAAAGGCTCAAGAGCGTAAAGGGAATAGGCACAAAAACGGCGGAAAGAATAATTGTGGACCTCCGCGATAAAATAAAAGCGGAGGATTCTACGTTAGTATTGCAGCCGGGAGCCACGGCCGCAGCCCGAGGCGAGACTTTCGACGAAGCCCATGCAGCACTCGTGATGCTCGGCTTCGACCGCAAGGCCGCCGAAAAGGTACTCACGGCAATCTTCAAGGACGACCCCTCCCTCACGGCGGAAAAGGCCATCAAGCAGGCCCTTCCGCGCCTCTGAGGCCCCCGTCCTCCCGAAGCATTGCCGCCGCGCGCCGATGCCCGCCGTTTCCTGCAATGAAATTCCACATCCTGCATCATAAAAGCCTGATTCCGCACTCCGTCCGCCGCTTCTACGACAGAATCGGCGGGAGAAGTGCCCTTTTTCTTTTCGTGCTCCTGCTGATGTGGCTCATTCCGGGGGCTTCCGCCCAGTACTACAAGAGCGAGCTCACGCCTCCCGCGCCCGGAGCCTATCCCCCCGCGCCTCCCGGCGACTCGATAATGATGCCCTTCCCCGTCCAGCAGACCGTGCCGCAGAACTACGAGCAGCTGATGGAGAACGAGCTGGCCTACGATCTGGCCGCGCCCTCGAACATCAAGACCGAGGCCGAGTACGACCCCGCATCGGGGTGCTACGTCGTGCGCACGCGCGTGGGCGACTTCGACATCGCCACGCCCTTCATGCTCTCCCCCGAGCAGTACAACAGCTGGCAGCTCCGCCGCTCGATGCAGCAGTACTACCGCACCCGAAATCAGGAACTCATCACCTCGAAGGAAAAGCAGCCCTTCAACATCTTCGACATGAACTTCGCGCTCGGGCCGCTGGAGAAAATCTTCGGCCCGGGCGGCGTCCAGCTCAAGACCCAGGGCTCCGTTCAGCTCCAGATGGGCATCAAGAGCAACAAGACCGACAATCCCTCGCTCTCGCTCTCCTCAAGGCGCAAAACCTACTTCGACTTCGACCAGAAAATCCAGGCAACCATCAACGCCTCCGTCGGCGACCGCCTCAAGTTCAACATGAGCTACAACACGGACGCCACCTTCGACTTCGACTCAAAGAACATCAAGCTGGCCTACGAGGGTCAGGAGGACGACATCGTCAAGAGCATCGAGGCAGGCAACGTGTCGATGACAACCGGCTCCTCCCTCATCCGCGGCTCCACGGCTCTGTTCGGCATCAAGAGCAAGCTCCAGTTCGGCAAGCTCACGGCCACGGCCCTCATCTCGCAGCAGAACTCCGAGTCGAAGACCGTCAACACCAAGGGCGGCGCGCAGACCACCGACTTCTCCGTCAACGCCGACGAATACGACCAGAACCGCCACTACTTCCTCGCCCACTTCTTCCGCGACAACTACGATGACTTCGCCTCGAAGCTGCCCTACGTGTCGTCCGGAGTCAACATCACGCGAATAGAGGTGTGGGTGACCAACAAGACGGGAAAATACGAGCAGGCGCGCAACCTCGTGGCCTTCCAGGACCTCGGCGAGAACAGCGTGCTCTCGAGCGACTACTGGCGTCCCAATCCCGGGCTCCCCAACCCCGCCAACGCCTCCAACAACCTTCTCGAGACCATCAAGACCCAGTACCCGACGGCCCGAAACATCAACGACGTGACCCAGGCCCTCGCGCCTCTCGCGGCATACGGCATCGAGGGCGGAACCGGCTACGAAAAGGTGGAGAGCGCGCGCCTCCTGAGCTCCTCGGAGTACACCCTCAACTCCACCCTCGGCTACATCTCGATCCGCGCGGTCCTCAACGCCGACGAGGTCCTCGCCGTGGCCTTCGAGTACACCTACCGCGGGCAGGTCTACCAGGTCGGCGAGTTCTCCGGCGACATCACCTCGACAGACCAGAGCCTCTACGTGAAGATGCTCAAGAGCACCACCACGTCGCCCCGCCTGCCGATGTGGAAGCTGATGATGAAAAACGTCTACTCCCTCGGCGGCTATCAGATTCAGAAGAACAAGTTCAAGCTCAACATCAAATACCTCTCCGACACGACGGGCACGCAGATCAACTACCTCCCCGTGCCAGGCCTCAACAACCAGTCGCTGCTCCAGGTGATGAACCTCGACCGCATCGACTCCAACGAGGAGAGCAACCCCGATGGCTTCTTCGACTTCATCGAGGGCTACACCATCATGGCCCAGCAGGGCAAGGTGATATTCCCCGTGGTCGAACCCTTCGGCTCGCACCTGCGAAAGAAAATCAACAATCCGGCCCTCGCCGACCAGTACTGTTACCAGGAGCTCTACGACTCGACCCTCGTCGTCGCCCGCCAGTACGCCGACAAGAACAAGTTCATCCTCTCCGGCGAATATCAGGCCTCCTCCGGCTCGCAAATCAGGCTCAACGCCATGAACGTGCCCCGCGGCTCGGTAATCGTCACGGCCGGAGGCGTCACCCTCACGGAGAACTCCGACTATACCGTGGACTACGCCATGGGCATAGTCACCATCACAAACCAGAGCATCATCGACTCCGGACAGAACATCTCCGTCACCCTCGAGAACCAGTCGCTCTTCTCAATGCAACGCAAGACCCTCCTGGGCCTCGACCTCCAGTACCAGCTGAACAAGAACCTCAACATCGGAGGTACCCTGCTCCACTTCTCCGAAAAGGCCCTGCTCGAGAAGGTGAACATCGGCGACGAGGTGGTGAACAACACCATGCTCGGCTTCAACGTCAACTACAACGGCGAGTTCATGTGGCTCACCAACCTCCTCAACAAGATTCCGACAGTCACGGCCACGGCGCCCTCGAGCCTCAACTTGACGGCCGAGTATGCCCGCCTCCTGCCTCACCAGCAGAAAAGCGGCTCGAACAAGGGCTCCTCCTACGTGGACGACTTCGAGACCACCCAGACCGGAATCGACCTCCGCTCGCCCTACTCCTGGTTCCTCGCCTCAACGCCATACGACCCTTCGCCCGACGCCCTGTTCCCGGAAGCCGCGCTCAGCAACAACGTGGCCTACGGCAAGAACCGCGCCCTGCTCAACTGGTACTACATAGACCGCATGTTCACCCAGCGCAATTCCTCGCTCGCCCCGGGCTACATCAAGAGCGACCTCAAGCAGCTCTCGAACCCCTATGTGCGCGAAGTGACCTCGCGCGAGATTTTCCCGGGCCGCGAGCTCGGCTACGGCGAGTCGTCAACCATCCAGACCCTCAACCTCTCCTTCTACCCCGAGGAGCGCGGACCCTACAACCTCGACGCCACGAACATCGACGAAACAGGGCGCCTCCTCAACCCCGAGAAGCGCTGGGGCGGCATAATGCGCCGCCTCGACAACACCAACTTCGAGCAGAGCAACATCGAGTACGTCCAGTTCTGGATGCTCAACCCCTTCCTCGACCCCGAGAACCCCAACCTCGAGGGCGGAGACCTCTACCTCAACTTCGGCGAGATGTCGGAGGACATTCTCAAGGACGGACTGAAGAGCTACGAGAACGGCATCCCCTACGACGGCAACGACCAGTATCTCAAGGAAACAGTCTGGGGCCGCGTTTCCTCGCAGAACTCCCTCACCTACTCCTTCGACAACGCCACCGGAGCGCGACTTGCGCAGGACGTAGGTCTGGACGGCCTCCCCAACACCGACGAGTTCGCCTTCCCCTCCTACGCCGAGTATCTCAACGAGCTCCGCCAGCGCCTCTCTCCACAGACCATCGCCGAGATGGAGAACGACGAGTTTTCGCCCCTCCGCGACCCCGCGGGCGACAACTACCATTTCTACCGCGGATACGACTACGACGAGCAACGCCTCGGCGTGCTCGAGCGCTACAAACGCTATAACGGCGTCGAGGGCAACTCCCTCTCCCCCGAGGACGCCCCCGACCCCCTCTACCAGAGCGCGCGTGCCACCCCCGACGTCGAGGACATAAACCAGGACAATACCCTCAACGAGTACGAGCGCTACTTCCAGTACCGCATCTCCATCCGTCCCGAGGACCTCGTCGTCGGAAAGAACTACATCACCGACAAGCAGACCTCCCTCGTCGCCACACGCGACCCCCAGAACCCCGACCTCGAAGTCGAATGGTATCAGTTCAAGATACCCTTGAGCGACTTCGAGAAAGTTGTCGGCGGCATATCAGACTTCTCGACCATACGCTTCGCCCGCATGTTCATGACGGGCTTCAAGAAGCCGACGCACCTCCGCTTCGCAACCTTCGAGCTCGTGCGCGGCGAGTGGCGAAGCTACGACTTCAACCTCAACACCCGCGGCGACGCACCCGCGCAGGGACAGCTCGACCTCTCCGTGGTGAACATCGAGGAGAACGCCGGACGCGAGCCCGTCAACTACGTTCTGCCTCCGGGCGTGACCCGCATTCAGGACCCCTCGCAGAGCCAGATTACCCAGCTCAACGAGCAGTCGATGTCCATGAAGCTCACCGGCCTCACCGCCGGCGACGCCCGCGGCGTATACCGCAACACCCAGCTCGACCTCCGCAACTACAAGCGCCTCCAGATGTGGATTCACGCCGAAGCCCCCATCGACAACAACACGCAGACCCGCTCCGGCGACCTCTCGGCCTTCATCCGCCTCGGAACGGACGTCAAGAACAACTTCTACGAATACGAGATACCTCTCGAGCTCACGCCACCAGGTAAGTACAACCGCGACCTCAATTCCGACCGTCAGATCGTATGGCCCGAGGCAAACTATCTCAACTTCAACCTCCAGAGCCTCGTCGACCTCAAGAAGGAACGCAACAACGCCAAGCGCGCCGAAGAGCCCGGCGTGGGCTACGGCACACTCTACACAGGCCGCGACCCCGACAACAACCGCAACCGCATGGCGGTCCTCGGAAATCCCTCCCTCTCCGACGTCCGCGTCATTCTGATCGGCGTGCGCAACAACGCCGCCACGACCAAGGACGGCACAGTGTGGGTCAACGAGCTCAAGGTCACGGACTTCGCCGAAGAAGGCGGCTGGGCCGCCAAGGCCAATGCCACCCTCGCCCTATCCGACATCGCCACCCTCAACCTCGGCGGACACGTCGAGACAGCCGGTTTCGGCGGCGTGGACCAGAGCCTCAACGAGCGCCGACTCGACGACTACACCCAGTACAACGTCGCAGTCCAGGCCGACCTTGGCCGCTTCCTCCCCGAGAAAGCCAAGCTCCGCGCACCCATCTACTACTCCCGCAGCGAGGAAAAGACCTCGCCCAAGTACAATCCTCTCGACCAGGACGTCCTTCTGAAGGATGCCCTCGACGACTGCACCACCAAGCAGGAACGCGACTCCATCAGCTCCTACGCCATCGAGCGCACCACCGTCCAGAACTTCTCGCTCTCAGGCCTGAAATTCGACGTCAAGAGCAAGAACCCCATGCCCTGGGACCCCGCGAACTTTACATTCAACTTCTCCTTCACCAAGCAGGCCAAGAGCGACCCCACCACCGAGTACGAGAACACCAACGACTACCGCGGCGCCCTCCAATACAACTACTCTCCATTCTTCAAGGCCTTCAAACCCTTCAAGGGCCTCAAGACCAAGAACAAGAACGCCCGCTTCCTCAAGGAATGGGAGCTCAACTGGCTGCCAACCAACATCTCCTTCCAGACCAACATGAGCCGATACTACTACGAGCAGCAGACCCGCTCGGAGACAGACCAGATGTTCCAGCTCCCCGTTTCGGTGAGCAAGAACTTCCTCTGGGACCGTCAGCTCGCGCTCACCTGGAACATCACCAAGACCCTCTCCTTCACCTTCAACTCCAACACCTCCGCCCGAATCGAGGAGACCGTCGGAGCCGTAAACCGCAAGCTCTTCCCCGACAAGTACCGCGAGTGGAAGGACACCGTCTGGCAGTCAATCCGCTCGATGGGCACGCCATGGGCCTACAACCAGACCTTCACGGGCCAGTACCGCGCGCCTTTCTCGAAGATTCCTTTCATCGACTTCCTTTCGGCCAACGTGAGCTACAACGCCACATACCGCTGGGACCGCGGCGCCACGATAGACGGCGAGTCGATGGGCAACTCCATCTCCAACCAGGCTGCATGGAACGCCGACGGACGCATCAACTTCGAGGGTTTCTACAACAAGATTCCCTTCCTGAAGGAAGTCAACAAGCGCTTCGCCAACACCCGCAAGTCGACGGCCTCGCAGCGCAAGCCCAAGCGCTTCGAGCGCGCCTTCGCCCTCAAGCCCGACACCACGCTCATCATCAAGCACAACCTCAAGACCAAGAAAATCAAGGTGACGGCCGTCACTGCCGACGGCGAGAAGCCTTTCCCCGTTAAAACCAAGGTAATCGACGCCAACAATGTCGAAATCCTGAACCGTGGCGAGCAGAACCTCAAATTCACCATCATCGAGATGCTGAAGGACGAGAAGAGCTTCCTCCGCAACCTCGGCGAGTACGCCACGCGCCTCGTCATGTCGCCCCGCAACGCCTCCGTCCGCTACCGCAACACCCGCACCATGAGCCTCCCGCTCTGGCGCCCTACCGTCGGAAACGTCTTCGGCGAAAGCCTCTCCTACGGCCCCATGGCCCCCGGCCTCGACTTCGCATTCGGCTTCACCGACGAAAGCTACATCCAGCGCGCCCTCGACCGCGGATGGCTCATCACCGGCGACGGACAGACCTCGCCGGCCGTCTGGGGACGCACCAACGAGCTCAATATCGAGGCCAATTTCGAGATTTTCAAGGGCTTCAAAATCCAGCTAACCTTCAACCGCACGGACAACCGCACCTCGCAGGTGCAGTTCATGTACGACGGCATGCCCACCTCCCTCGCCGGCTCCTACACAAAGACCCACATGGCCCTTGGCACAGCCCTCCGCAGCTCCAAGGCCGACGACGGATACAACTCCGAGGCCTTCAACAAGTTCCTCGCATACATTCCCGGCATCCGCGACCGCGTAGAGGCCCAGTACGACGGCCTCCGCTATCCCGACGGAGGCTTCCTCGCCGGAACCGCCCAGGCCGGAAAGCCCTTCTCGCCCGAGGTAGGAGGCGTGTCGGAGACCTCCTCCGACGTCCTTATCCCCGCCTTCATGGCCGCATATTCCGGTACTTCGCCCGAAAAGGTTACCCTCAATCCCTTCCCCGACTTCTCCAGCGTACTCCCCAACTGGCGAGTGACCTACGACGGCCTCATCAACCTCGGAAACATGAGGAACATCTTCAAGACCTTCACTCTCAGCCATGCATACCAGTGCACCTACGCCGTAGGCTCCTTCTCCTCCTACCTCAACTGGATCAGCGCCGACGGCGGAAACCTCGGCTTCACCCTCGACGAGCTTTCCGGCCTCCCCGTTCCCTCCTCGCCCTTCAACATCTCCTCCGTGGCCCTCACCGAGCGCTTCGCACCCCTCTTCGGCGTGAAGGCCACCCTCAAGAACGACCTCCAGTTCAATGCCGAGTGGCGCGACCAGCGCACCCTCACCCTCAACAGCTCCGCAGGACAGGTCGTAGAGGCCACAACCAAGGGAATAACCGTGGGCGTCGGCTACAAGATCATAGGCTTCAACACCGTGCTCAAAATGAAAGGCTCTGCCCAGGGCGTCTCCAACGACCTCACCCTCAACGCCGACTTCTCCTTCCAGAACACCCAGGCCCTCATCCGCCGCATCGAGAGCAACTACACCCAGCCCACCTCCGGCTCCAACACCCTCGGCATAAACTTCACCGCCTCCTACATCCTCAGCAAACGCATAACCCTTCAGGCATACTTCGACCATCAGGTCAACACACCCCTCGTCACAACCAGCGCCTACCCCACCACCAACTCCTCCTACGGCATAAGCATCAACCTCTCCCTCGCAAGGTAAAAAGCAATCCCAGGGCTTACACCTCCACCCTCCGCCCCAACTCTACCGCAACACCTTCATCACCGCGGAATAATCTCATTATAGCGCAAAAACACTCCCGGCGCGGGTAGTTAGACCCGGGCCGGGAGTGGAGTTTTTCTTTTATTCTGTCAGTTCTTGAATATGAGGTCTGTGCCGTCGGGGGTGGTGTCGATGATAATGGGCTTGTCGCGGTTGACCTTCTGGGCGAGGATGTCCTTGGAGAGCTGGTTGAGGACGAGTCTGTGGATTGCTCTCTTGACGGGACGGGCGCCGAATTCGGGGTCGAAGCCTTCGTCGGCGAGGAAGCTCAGGGCCTTGGGCGTGATTTCGAGGTCGATGCCCGAAGAGTGCTTGAGCATCTTGCGGATGCCGTTGAGCTGGAGCCCCACGATTTCCTCGATTTCCTGACGGTTGAGAGGCGTGAACATTATAATCTCGTCGATTCGGTTCAGGAACTCCGGACGGATGGTCTGCTTGAGCATCTCGAGCACCTGCTCCTTGGTTTTCTCGACGGTCTCCGTCTTGTTTTCGGGCGTCATCTTGGCGAAGTTGTCGCGGATGAGCGGCGAACCCATGTTGGAGGTCATGATTATGATGGTGTTCTTGAAGTTGACGCTGCGGCCCTTGTTGTCGGTGAGGTGGCCGTCGTCGAGCACCTGAAGAAGGATGTTGAACACATCGGGATGCGCCTTCTCGATTTCGTCGAAGAGGACAACAGAGTAAGGCTTGCGGCGCACTGCCTCGGTGAGCTGTCCGCCCTCGTCGTAGCCGACGTAGCCGGGAGGCGCTCCGACAAGGCGGCTCACGGAGTGCTTCTCCTGGTATTCGCTCATGTCGATTCGGGTCATCATATTCTCGTCGTCAAAGAGGTATTCGGCAAGGGCCTTCGCGAGCTCTGTCTTGCCGACACCGGTTGTGCCGAGGAAGATGAATGAGCCGATAGGCCGCTTGGGGTCGTTAAGCCCGGCGCGCGAGCGACGCACGGCGTCGGCGATGGCGCGGATGGCTTCCTCCTGACCTACGACGCGGGAGTGAAGCTCTTCCTCGAGGTGCAGGAGCTTTTCCTTTTCACTCTGGACCATCTTGTTCACGGGAATTCCCGTCCAACGGGAAACGACGTCGGCGATGTCCTCGGCGTCGACTTCCTCTTTGATAAGGGCCCGCTCGCCCTGCATGGCCTTGAGCTGTTCCTGAACTGTGGCGTTCTCCTTCTCCTTAGCCTGGATGCGGGAGTAGCGGATTTCGGCGACCTTGGCGTAGTCGCCCTCGCGCTCGGCGCGGTCGGCCTCGAAGTTGAGCTGTTCGATGTCGATCTTGTTCTGCTGGATGCGTGAAATGAGCTCGCGCTCGGCCTTCCACTTGGCGGAATATTCCTTCTCCTCCTCGCGGAGCTCGGCGATGCGCTTCTCGATTTCCTTGACGCGCTCCTTGTCGTCCTCGCGCTTGATGGCCTCGCGCTCAATCTCCATCTGTGCGATGCGGCGGGTGATGTCGTCGAGAGCCTGAGGCACGGAGTCAATCTCGAGCTTGAGCTTCGAGGCGGCCTCGTCGATGAGGTCGATGGCCTTGTCGGGGAGGAAGCGATCGGTGATATAACGCTCGGAGAGCTGGACGGCGGCGATAATCGCCTCGTCGCGGATACGCACCTTGTGGTGGTTCTCGTAGCGTTCCTTAAGGCCGCGGAGTATGGCGATTGCCGAAGCCTCGTCGGGCTCGTTGACCATCACCTTCTGGAAGCGGCGCTCGAGAGCCTTGTCCTTCTCGAAGTATTTCTGATATTCGTCGAGGGTTGTGGCGCCGATGCTGCGGAGCTCGCCTCGGGCCAGGGCCGGCTTGAGGATGTTGGCGGCGTCCATAGCGCCCTCGCCCTTTCCGGCGCCCACGAGGGTGTGGATTTCGTCGATGAATAGGATGATTTCGCCGTCGGCGCCTGTCACTTCGTTGACGATGGCCTTCAGGCGCTCCTCGAACTCGCCCTTATACTTCGCGCCGGCAACCAGGGCGCCCATGTCGAGCGAATAAATTTGCTTGGTGCGGAGGTTTTCGGGGACGTCGCCGCGGACAATGCGGTGGGCGAGGCCCTCGGCGATGGCTGTCTTGCCGGTGCCGGGCTCGCCGATGAGCATGGGATTGTTCTTCGTGCGACGCGAAAGAATCTGAAGCACGCGACGGATTTCCTCGTCGCGGCCGATCACGGGGTCGAGCTTGCCCTGACGGGCGCGCTCGTTGAGGTTGATGGCGTATTTCGAGAGGGCGTTGTAGGTCTCCTCGGCGCTCTGGTCAGTTGCCTTCTTGCCCTTGCGGAGTTCCTCGACTGCGGCGGCGAGCTCTTTGGCGCCGATGCCCGCATCCTTGAGCATGGTCGAGGCGGGGGAGTTGATCTCGAAGATGGCCATGAGAAGCGACTCGAGCGTGACGTACTCGTCACCGCCCTTTTTGGCGATGTCGAGAGCCTTCTGGAGCACATCGTTGGAAGTACGCGAAAGATAAGGCTCGCCGCCCGACACCTTCGGCTGGGCGGCTATATCGGCATCGACTCTGGCGATGAGTCCCGGGAGGTTCGCTCCGATTTTCTGGAAGATGAACTTCACGAGCGACTCGCCTTCTTCGATGACACCTTTCAGCAGGTGGACAGGCTCGATGGCCTGCGAGCCGGAGGCGCGGGTGATTTCCACGGCCTTCTGAATGGCTTCCTGCGACTTGATTGTGAAATTGTTGAAGTTCATAAAGAATAGTCTTTACGTGGGTGTGTGTGTGATTTTTCGTTTATATTAATAACAAAACCCGTGCCAAAATAGTTTTGGCAAATCACACAAGGGCGCCTGACACCCGGTTTATTCACTTTCCGCACCCGTATTGAATAAAAAAGTACTGATTTTATTCAATACAGCGTTTGAATTGAATAAAATCCTCGGGCGTGGTTTCGCACCGAGGATTCCAATGAGTCTTGCAGACGTATTTTCACAAATTGATGTTGAGGCGGCGCCAGAGGGGAGCGGGGATGGAACGCATCAGAGCCGTTACGACGGCCCAGCGGGAGTCGATGTAGGCGATGCGCCGGCGGTGGAGGATTGCTTTCTCGATGAGGGGCGCGGCATAGCTTACGCTCATGAGCATCGGGATGTTGGGCTTCTCAGGGTCCTGATCGAGGAGCGCGGTGTCGACGAATCCGGGACGTATGTCGGTGATGTCGACGTTCACGTGCTGAATGTGGGCGAGCTGGTCGAGAGCCGTAAGATAGTTCCACTGATAGCGCTTGGATGCGGAATAGGCGGGAGCGATGCCGAGTCCGCGTGCGCCGGCGACGGAAGTAATCACGGCAATCTGCCCGGGCTCGCGGTTGGCCGTGCGGGCGAAGTAGCGGTAGGCGGCAGTGACGATGGCCGTGAAACCCTTTACGTTGACGTCCACGGTGCGGGCTTCCTTGACCTGGTCGAGCTCAGGGTTGCGCCAGCCCGTACCGGCGGCGTAGAGAAGGACGTCCATGCCGTCGATGAGTTCAATCAGATTCTCGAACTTGCGGACAGCGTCGGGGGCGGCCACGTCGATGGCCATGGCCTCCATCTGTTCAGGGAACTGCGACTTGAGGACTTCGAGACGGTCGAGCCGGCGGGCGGCCACGCCTACGCGCCAGCCCATACGGGCAAAATCGGATGCGACCCTCATGCCCATTCCGGAGGACGCGCCTATGATGATGATTTTTTTCATTTTACAACAGCGGGACGCGGAGCCGGAGGAATTTCCGGGAACCGGCGCCCTACTCTATCTTAACCTCTTCCGCCGCTTTTTTGTTCAGATGGACGAGAGGCAGCGTATATATTACCGAGAATGTCCCTCCGATACCCGGACCGCGGGTGCCGAATCCGGGGACGTACATCGGCTTGCCGTAGGGGTTCTTGCTCTCGTGAAGGATTTTGGAATACCGGAAATTCCAGCCGAGAGAAATCGGTCCGGCAATACGCACGCGCACTCCGAGCCGTATTTCAAGCCAACCCGCGGTCACTGACTGTCCGGGGATGGAGAATGTGGCGGTCTCGTCCCAGTACGGCGAGTCGAGGGTGATGTCGTTAACCTCGAACCTGAAGGGCGAGAAGCCATAGCGGAGGCCGGCGGTGAGAAGATAGTCGGGATTGGAGTTGTAGAAGAAATTATAGTCGGCTCCGAGGCGGAAATATATGGCCGTTGGTACGCGGAAGGTGAAATCCGATGCTTTCGGGCGGTTGTTCATCTCGCCGAGACCTACTTCGAACACGGGGAGGTAGCGGTTATGGAGATTGAGCTGCACCCAGAGGTCGAAAAGGCCGTACTTCTGACCGAAGGCGCGCATCACGGGGTCCCATATATTGACTCCGGCGCTCGCAGAGTAGAAAAGCGGACACTTCATGCGCGGAACGGAGGCGATGAGGGTCGAGTCGACCCATTTCTCGCCCGTCACGGTGTCGACGAACACAACGGCTCCCTTGTCATCGGTGTAAGAGGTGCTCCGGGCGCGACGCGCGGCGTTGATTTTCGCCGTGTCGTTCCGGGTCTCGTTGATGGCCTGCGTGCGCGTGGCCGCATTGTTGACGGGCGTCACACGTCGGCGAGGAGGTGCGGCAGGCTTGGCCTGTGCCGCAACTGAATCCCGTGCGCGGGACACGGAATCAACAGCCAGCGTAGAATCGCCTGGAGCAATCGAGTCCATGGGAACGGGCTGTCCGGCAGGAAGAACCGGCTGAGCGGCAAAGGCGGCGGTGAGAAGTCCGGCCGAAAGAATAAGCAGGATGGGCAGACGCGAGTTCATTCCTCAGGCTGCGGCCCCTCCTCAGGCTCCTGATAGGTGCGGAAATAAAAACGGAGACAGGCGCGGTCGATGTTTGTAATCAGCGAGTCGATGACAGTCACGGAATCAAGGAGATGCGTGGTGCAGCGGACCTCGCGGAGACGGTAGTTGTACATAGCCCCGCACTCGGAGGAGGCGAAATAAGGCTGTGACTCGTAGCGGAGCGTCACGGTGTCGTTGAATTCCTGGCTGTTTATCCCCTCCTGCTTGTAGCTGATAGCCCATGCCGTTTCGGTGCGCGTGGAGCGCATGGGAAGGTAAACCTGCGTGGCCGCCGGAGGAGTGGAGAGCAGGAGCGAATCATCAGGAGCTCCCACGCCGCGGATTTCAATGGAGCTGAGGCTAACGCCCTCACCCGTTGCCGACGAATAGAATTCGGCGAGGGGTATGGCGCTCTGGTTGTCGAGGCAACCGGACGTAGAGCACGCGGGCAGCCCCATGACAGCCGGCAGAATCAGGAGAAAGGAAGGGAACGCGCGCGTCAGATCCATCGTATGATTTCGTCGGCCGGTTTGCGGGTCTTGACAGGAGCGGTGACGCCTTCCGCCGGATAACCGATGGGAATAATTGCCACGGGCCGCAGGCCCTCGGGAATGGCGAGACCCTGGCGGAGGACGGCGGGGTCGAAATTGCACACCCAGCAAGTGCCCAGACCGCGGTCGGCGGCAGAGAGACAGATGTGCTCGGCGGCTATGGCAAGGTCCACGTCGATATGCGAATGGCCGTCGAAGGGACGTACCCAGCCTTCATTCTCCACTCCCATGCAGATGATGAAAGCCGGCGCCGTAGCAAGCCAGTCGCGGGAGTAAGAGGCGAGAACGGCATCGCGGGCCACGCCCTCGCTGTCAGTCACCCAGAACTGCCAGGGCTGCCGGTTACAGGCTGACGGGGCTATGCGGGCATCCTCGAGCACTTCTTTTATAAGCTCGCGCGCGGGTACGCGCGAAGAGTCATATTTGCGGCAGGAAAAACGGCTTAGCGCAAGAGCGCGGAAGCCGGAGGCATCAGAATCTGTCATCGATTTCGTATTCATTTCGTTTAGGAGAGTTACGGACCACAAGCTCGCCGATAAAGCCGGCCAGGAAAAGCTGGGAGCCCAGAAGCATGAGTGTCAGGGCGAGGTAGAAATAAGGGGAGTCGGTCACGAGGATGTAGCTGTGGCCCGAATACATGTGGTAGAGTTTCAGGGCTCCTACGAGGACCACGGCCACAAAGCCCAGGATGAACATCAGCGAGCCGAGGAGGCCGAAGAAGTGCATGGGTTTCTTGCCGAAGCGGCCTGTGAACCAGAGGGTGAGAAGGTCAAGGTAGCCGTTGACGAACCGGTCGAGACCGAATTTGGTCTTTCCGTACTTTCGGGCGCGGTGCCGGACAACTTTCTCGCCGATTTTGTGGAATCCGGCGAGTTTTGCCAGATAAGGGATATAGCGGTGCATGTCGCCATATACCTCGATATGCTTCACAACGGCGGATTTGTAGGCCTTGAGGCCGCAATTGAAGTCATGGAGATTGTGGATGCCGCTCACCCGTCGCGCCGTGGCGTTGAAAAGTTTGGTGGGGATGGTTTTCGACAGGGGGTCGTAGCGCTTTTTCTTAAAGCCGCTCACGAGGTCGTAGCCGTCCTCCGTAATCATGCGGTAGAGCTCGGGGATTTCATCGGGGGAGTCCTGAAGGTCGGCGTCCATGGTTATCACCACGTCGCCCTTCGCGGCGCCGAATCCGGTGTTGAGCGCCGGGCTCTTGCCGTAGTTGCGCCGGAAGGAAATGCCGCGGACATGCTCGGGATTTTTCTTCCGGAGCTCCTGGATTACGCGCCAGGAGTCGTCGGTCGAGCCGTCGTTGACAAAGATTATTTCATAGGAGAAGCCGTTGGCGTCCATGACGCGCTCAATCCAGGCCTCAAGCTCCGGGAGCGACTCGGCTTCATTATACAGTGGAACGATTACGGAAATGTTCATTTTCTGACTAATAATTTTGCGAAAACTGCACCGAGGATGCCGAGGCAGAGCCCAGTGAACACCATCAGCGTGAGAACGGAGGCCATCATGTCGGCGGCGGTGGGAATCTGTCCCTTGTCGAGCATGGACTGCATCTGCACGGCGAGTGCCGAATACTCGGGGACGGCGGAGAGAAGCGCCACGGAAGCCTCCATCTGCTTCCCGATGAGGTCCGGCCAGATGAAGCGCAGGGAAGCGTAGACCACGAGGGCCACGGGCAGAGCGGCGAAGAACGACACGGCAATGCCATAGCTCGCGAGGGCCGCACCCGGCACACCGCGGCCCGACAAAGCCCGCGACTCGCGTTCACGCAGGATTTGCTCGCGGACCACGTAGACCATACCCGCGACTCCCGACATCATGGCAAGGAGGCCGGCCGCGCCTCCCAAGGCGCTCAGGCCGAAGAAGCCCATTACGAAAAGAGATGTTACGAGGCCCTTGCGGGCGGCGCTGTCAATCAGTGGTGGCACCATATCGGATTACTTTTCAGGCAATTCAATTGTTTCAACGATTATTCCGCCGGCGATGCGCAGGACGGTTCCCTGGCGGTATTCGCCAAGCAGGACGTTTGTCAGCGCGGTCTCGCCGGGAAGAAGTGCGGGGAGGACGGCGCGGACATCCTCGGGACGCGTGTCGCGGAAAGCCCAGAAGAGAGGCTGACCGGCGGCCAGATGACGCGCTGAGGCTATGCGGGCAGGAGTCGCGGGCTCGAGGGCATCGAGGAATACCACGATGGCGTCGCGGGCCTGCTCGCGGAGGTCCACTCGGGCACCTCCTGCTATATTCTTGAAGGCGGTATGCGGCAGTCGAGGCAGAAAAGCGAAGGGAAAACGGCGCCGCAGATATGCGGCGTCTATCGAGTCGGGAAGCTCGCCGCCGAGGGGCGAATATTCCTCGCGGAGGAGCTCGAAGACCTCGCCGGAGGTCGAGGTGACGGTCTTGGACACGCCGAGCGGCAGTCCTCTCAGGAAAGTGAAGAGAACGCGGAATATCGAGCCGTCCTTTCCGGCCGGAGATGTGAAGGAGATACTGTCGGCAGTGGCAAGCTCGGTAGTGAATGTGCTGTCAGCCAGAATTTCGCGGATCTGGGAGGCAAGCCCGGAGGGAGTGCGCTTGAACAGATAACCCATATCCGCCGGTCCGGCGCCCTTACTGCGACGCAGAATGCCCGAAGTGTAGTTGTAGACGCTGTCGGCGAAGAATGCGGCGAAGACCGGCTCTTCCCTGCCCTCCGGAGTACTCTCGACGAGCATATCGCCGTCAGGGAGAACAAGCACGCGCCCAGTGTCGCGCAAGCCGCTGACGGCCAGCGCACAGCGCACGGGGCGCCCGAGCTTCGCCAGACAGTCCTCCACGGGCGTCACTGCGAAGGCTCCTGTCAGGGAACACAGGGCTGCCAAGCCTATGAGATATGTGCGCCGGACGTTCATCAGTCGAATGCTCCGCTCACGATTTCGTCGACAGTCTGCTCCTCGTCGGAGTAGTCGCCGAAGTCCATGCCGCCGTCGCAGAGATTTGCCTCCGAGAAGTGGAAGCGCGAGGTCTGCGTGTAAGGCAGCTTCGGGTCGGCGTAGACTTTCGAGATGTATTTTCCGTAAATCGGGAGGGCCATCGACGCTCCCTGGCCCTGGGCCATGTTGTTGAAGTGGATATAGCGCTCCTCGCCGCCGACCCATACACCGCTGACCAGCTCGGGCGTGAAGCCCATGAACCAGCCGTCGGCGTTGAAGTTCGTCGTACCGGTCTTGCCGCCCATCTGAGCGGTGATATTGTAGGGCGCGCGGCGCAGGCGGTTACCCGTACCGCTGTCCACCACGTTGAGGAGCACGGAGAGTATGCGGCTGTGGCCCCGCTCGGTGATTACCTCGGTCTGCGTGGGCGTGAATTCCTGGATTACGTTGCCGTTGGCATCGGCGATGGCTGTGACGTACATGGGATTGGAACGCATTCCCTTGTTGGCGAAGGCGCTGTAGGCCGTCACCATTTCCTTGACACTGACCTCGCAGGGGCCGAGACAGAGCGACTTCACGGCGGGGAGCTTGTTGGTGATGCCGTAGGAGTGCATTCGGCGCACGAGCTCCCATGGATTGAGGCGGTCCATAATCCGGGCAGAAATCCAGTTGTTGGAGTTGGTGAGAGCCCAGCGGAGACTCACCATCTCGCCGACGCGGGCATGCCCCGAATTTCGGGGCTGCCAGACGCGGCCGTTCTCATCGTAGAGCGTGGGCTGCTCGTTGAGCATCTCCGAGCATGGGGTGAACTCGTCCGTCTCGAAGGCGTAGGTGTAGAGGAAGGGCTTGATCGTCGAACCGATCTGCCGGCGCCCCGTGGCCGCCATGTCGTACTGGAAAAAGCGAAAATCGGGGCCGCCGACGTAGGCCTTGACGTAGCCTGTTGTGGGATCCATGCTCATGAAGCCCGTGCGGAGGAAGCTCTTGGTGTAGAGGATGGAGTCGCGGGGAGTCATCACTGTATCGACGGGACCGGCATAGCTGAAGACGGTCATCTCCATGGGCGTGGCGAACTCCCGGTCGATTTCTTCCTTCGAGCGGCCGGCCACTCGGGCCACTCGGGCGCGCTCGCTCTGGCTGACGGCCTGATTGATGAGCTTCTCGCGGAGCGAGGGACTCAGCTCGCCGCTGTTCGAGGTGTAGGGAGCGGTCGAGGAGCCGCGCTTCTCCTTGAAGAACTGCTGCTGGAGCGAGCTCATATGCTCCTGAACGGCCTCCTCGGCGTAGCGCTGCATACGCGAGTCGATTGTCGTATATATTTTGAGGCCGTCGTTGTAGATGTCGTATTTCGTGCCGTCGGGCTTGCGGGTCTTCTCAACCCATCCGAAGAGGGGGTCGGTAGCCCAGGCGATGGAGTCGTCGACGTAGCGCTGCTGGTCCCAGGAGGGATAGTCGGAGCTCCTGGGCTTCTTCGCGGTGAGGACGCGGCGGAGCTCCTCGCGGAAGTAGGGGGCGAGGCCGTCCTTGTGGTCCACGCGGTGGAAGTCGAGCGTAAGGGGCTGTGCCTGAAGGTCGGCGAGTTGCTCGTCGGTAAGCATCCCCGCCTTGCGCATCTGCTCGAGCACCACATTGCGGCGGTCGCGCGTGCGCTCGGGCTTACGCACGGGATTGTAGTACGAAGGATTTTTGACCATTCCCACCAGCGTGGCGGCCTCGAGGGTGTTCAGCTCCGATGCCTCCTTGTTGAAGTAGACCTTCGCGGCGCTCTTGATGCCCACGGCGTTGTAGAGGAAGTCGAACTGGTTGAGATACATCTTCAGAATCTCTTCTTTCGAGTAGAAACGCTCGAGCTTGATGGCAATCATCCATTCGATGGGCTTCTGCATGGCGCGGGCGAAGATATTGTGCGAGGCCGGAGAATACAGCTGTTTGGCGAGCTGCTGGGTAATCGTGGAGCCGCCGCCGGCGCTGCGCTGGCCCATGAGCACGGTCTTGACGAGTGCGCGCGTCACGGCCCTCATGTCGATTCCGGAATGGTCGGCGAAACGGGCGTCCTCCGTGGCGATCAGAGCGTCCACCACCGCGGGCGAAATCTCGTCGTAGTCGGCATAGACGCGGTTGCCCGTATTGCGGAAGTAGCGGCCGAGTTCCTCGCCGTCGGAGGTATAGAGAACGGAGGCGTACTTGTCCTGAGGATTCTTCAGCTCCTCGATGGGGGGCATGTATCCGATCACGCCATTGTACACCATAATAAAAAACACGCCCGTGAGCAGAACGCACACGGCAAAGGCCAGCCAAAGAAATCTTACAATCTTACAGCTGCGCGCTTTGCGCGGGTTTGGCGCCGCTGCGGCGGGGGCGTTTTTCCGGGTCTTGTCCATATATAATATATAAGAAGAGTGGTTCTGTCAGTTCAATTTGCAAAAATACGCATTTTTTCCGAGAAACGAAAACGCAAAAGACGGATTGCGTGACAACATCTGCAAAATTGCCCCGCCATTGGCGGCGGCGGATTCGGGCTCTTTTGGCGGTTCGGGGAATTTTTTGTAATTTTGCCGGCGTATTTTTTCAAAGAGCAATTACATGAACAGATTTTTAGCCGCAGCGACGCTTTTGTCGCTGACTTGCGCCCAGGCTTTCGCCGAAGGTTATCAGGTTAACACGCTGAGCGCCCGCCAGAACGGCATGGGACACACCGGCACCGCCCTCAAGCTCGGCGCCGAAAGCATGATTTTCAATCCCGCCGGCCTCGGTTTCATGAACCAGACCCTTGAATTTTCCGCATCGTTGACCGCGGTGATGGCTACTGCCTCCGCCACAACCGACGGAAAAAAATTCACCACCGACAACACCCCTTCCACGCCCATGGCCTTCAACCTCGGAATGAACGTCTACGACAACCTCAAGGCCGGCGTGACCTTCTACACTCCCTACGGCTCCGGCATCAACTGGGGCATGAACTGGCCCGGCGCCGTCCTGAGCCAGAAAGTAAACCTCAAGGCATTCACGGTCCAGCCGACCATAGCCTGGCGCCCGATCAAGTCGCTCTCCGTAGGCATCGGCGCCATGGTCACATGGGGCACCGTCGATCTCTACAAGGGTCTCGTCCCCGAAAGCACCTTCAACATGCTCCTGGCCTCTGCCGGACTGCCCCCGATGTCCGACACCCCCGCGAGCATCAACCTCACGGGCAAAGCGGCCGTTACCGCCGGAGTGAACGTCGGCGTGATGTGGGACATCGACAGCCGATGGACCGTGGGATTCTCCTTCCGCCAGCAGATGGACCTCAAGGTCAAGTGCGGCACCGCCGCTGTCAGCTACGCCAACGAGACCTCCCAGGCCATGCTCCAGAACACGCTCAACATCCTCAACGAGGCCAACTTCACGGCCACGATGCCGGCGGCCGCAGTATACAATTTCGGCGTCAGCTACCGCCCGATTCAGCCCCTGGTCATCGCCTTCGACGCCCAGCTCACAGGATGGAACGCATACAAGCAGCTCGACATCGAATTCCTCAGCGAGCAGCTCAAGCCCTTCAACCAGAACATACCCAAGCACTACCGCAATTCATGGACTTTCCATCTCGGAGCGCAGTACGACATAACAAAACGTTTCCAGGGACGAATCGGCATGATGGTCGACACCACCCCCGTGAACAAACAGCACTACAACCCCGAGACTCCCGGAATGACGAAAATAGAGCCGTCGATAGGTTTTTCTTTCTTCCCGCTGAAAAATTTCTCCATCGACGCATCGCTTCTCTACGTGGCCGGCCTCGGCGAGAAAAACGCCTCCTGCACCTACGAGGACATGCTTCTGAAGGCCATGGGACAGCCTTACCGGAAGACTTTCACGGCCGATTACAGCGTTCATGCCTGGAACCCCTCAATTGGCCTTACCTTTAAATTTTAGAACATCAGGCCGATAATCTCAATTTTTTTTACTATCTTTGCGCCGCGAAACCGCTGACAAGTATGAAAGATTGTTCCGTTAATATCGACCTGCTGTTTGAAACCAGCTGGGAGGTCTGCAATAAAATCGGAGGCATTTACACCGTGCTTTCGAGCAAAGCGAAAACCCTCCACGACATCTACAAAGACAAACTCATATTCATCGGACCCGACGTGTGGTCCGAGGAAAATCCCTCGCCATACTTCACCGAAGTGCCCTCGCTTCTGCGCCGCTGGCGCGACAACACGCTCTTCCCCGAGGGCGTGAGCGTGCGCATCGGACGGTGGGACATTCCCGGTCGCCCCGTGGCCATTCTCGTGAAATTCGACGGCCTCTACAAGTCGAAGGATGAATTTTACGGCCGCCTCTGGGAACTATACGGCGTCGACTCCCTCCACGCTTACGGCGACTACGACGAAGGCGCCGCCTTCGGACGCGCGGCCGCCATGGTCATCGAGAGCCTGACCGCCTTCCTCAAGGCCGACCCCGCAAAAGTCGTCGCCCACTTCGACGAATGGACCGCGGCTACGGGCCTCCTCGCCCTCAAGGCCGATATGCCCTGCGCCGCCACCGTCTTCACCACACACGCCACAAGCATCGGACGCAGCATCTGCGGGAACGGGAAGCCCCTCTACGACTATCTCCGGGGCTACAACGGCGACCAGATGGCCGCCGAGCTCAACATGCAGAGCAAGCACAGCCTCGAGAAGGCCGCCGCTCACGCCGCCGACTCCTTCACCACCGTGAGCGACATCACAGCCGCCGAGGCAGAACAGCTCCTCGAACGCCGCCCCGCGATCACTCCCAACGGATTCGAGCTCAATTTCGTGCCTGCAAAGACCCGCTACGCCGCCGCCCGCAAGAGCGCGCGGGCCGACTTCCTGCGCGTGGCCCGCGCCCTTACAGGAATAGACTTCGGCGACGACACATTCATCCTCGCCACCTCCGGACGCTGCGAGTACCGCAACAAGGGCATAGACATGTTCCTCGACGCCGTCCGTCGCCTCGCCGACGACAAGGAGTCCTCGCGCCGCCTCCTCGCCTTCGTCCTCGTGCCCGCATGGTGCGGAGGCCCACGCGCCGACCTGGCCCACGCACTCGCCACCGGCGAGCACTCGCGCCTCGCCGACCCCGTCCACACCCACGACATCGTCAACTACAGCGACGACCCCATCGTCTCCCACATACATTCCGCCGGCTTCACCAACGACGTCGAATCGCGCGTCAGCGTGATTTACGTCCCCTGCTACCTCAACGGCGCCGACGGCATCTTCGACCGCTCATATTACGAGCTCCTTCCCGGACTCGACGCAACGGTCTTCGCCAGCTACTACGAGCCCTGGGGCTATACCCCGCTCGAGAGCATCGCCTTCGGAGTGCCCACAGTCACCACCACCCTCGCCGGCTTCGGACAGTGGATTCTCGCCACGTCTCCCGCGAGCTTCGAGGAATCGGGCGTGAGAGTTGTCGAGCGCACCGACAGCAACTACCGGCAGGCCGTCGACGCCATCGCCGACGACCTCCGCACACTCGTCCGGATGCCCGCGCGCGAAATCGCCGCCGTCCGCGCCGCTGCTGCCGCCGAAGCGCGGAAATTCCTCTGGACTGACTTCATCGAATACTACCAGACAGCGTACTGCGACGCCCTCGGGGCCGCCCGTACGCGCTGCACAGACAATAAACTTTAGAAATCACAGTAAAATCAAATAAAAGAAGACTATGAAACTTCCGGTTAGCAACACTAATGCCCCCGTCTGGCGCGACATTACTGTTAAATCAGAACTTCCCAAACAGCTCAAACCCCTCGAAGAGCTCGCCAAAAACCTCTGGTGGGTATGGAACAGCCCCGCAAAGGCCCTCTTCCGCGACCTCAATCCCACCCTCTGGCGCACCACGGGCGAGAACCCCGTGATGGTCCTCCAGGGCCTTTCCGGCGACCGGATCGCCGAGATTCTCAAGGACAACGAGCTCATGGGCCGCATCGATGCCGTATACGCCGACTTCAAGGAGTATATGAAGAAGCCCATGCGCAAGGATGTGCCCTCCGTCTCCTACTTCTCGATGGAATACGGCCTCTGCAACTGCCTCAAAATCTACTCCGGCGGCCTCGGTGTCCTCGCCGGCGACTATATCAAGGAAGCTTCCGACTCCTGCGTCGACATGACCGCCGTCGGCTTCCTCTACCGCTACGGCTACTTCACCCAGACCCTCAGCGTCGACGGTCAGCAGATTGCCAAGTACGAGCCCCAGAACTTCAACCAGCTCCCTATCGAGCAGGTGATGGACAAGAACGGCCATCCCATGATCATCGAGGTGCCCTACCCCGGCCGCATAATCTACAGCCACGTATGGCGCGTCAACGTAGGCCGCATGAAGCTCTACCTCCTCGACACTGACTTCGACATGAACTCCGAGTTCGACCGCCCCATCACCCACCAGCTCTACGGCGGCGACTGGGAGAACCGCATCAAGCAGGAATACCTCCTCGGCATCGGCGGCATCATCATGCTCCGCAAGCTCGGTATCAACACCCAGCTCTACCACTGCAACGAAGGCCACGCCGCTCTCCTCAACCTCCAGCGCCTCGTGGAATTCGTTCAGGAAAAGGGCCTCAGCTTCAACGTCGCCCTCGAAATGGTCCGCTCCTCGGGCCTCTACACGGTACACACTCCCGTCCCCGCCGGCCATGACTACTTCGACGAACAGCTCTTCGGCAAGTACATGGGCGAGTTCCCCGCTAAGCTCGGCATCTCCTGGAACGACCTCATGAACATGGGCCGCGAGAACCCCAACACCAACGAGCGCTTCTCCATGAGCGTATTCGCCCTCAACACCTGCCAGGAAGCAAACGGCGTCAGCTGGCTCCACGGCGAGGTCTCCAAGAAGATGTTCGCCGGAATCTGGAAAGGCTACACCTGGGAGGAAAGCCACGTCGGATACGTCACCAACGGCGTCCACATGCCCACCTGGGCCGCTTCCGAATGGAAGGAATTCTACTACAACAAGCTCGGCGAGAAGGTGTTCGAGCACCAGAGCGATCCCAAGGCATGGAAGGGCATCTTCAGCGTTCCCGATGAGGAAATCTGGAATATGCGCGTGACGATGAAGAACAAGTTCATCAACTTCGTGCGCCGCGACTTCAAGGAGAAGTGGCTTGCAAACCAGGGCGATCCCTCGGCCGTGATGAACATCGTCGACAAGATCAACCCCAACGCCCTCATCATCGGCTTCGCCCGCCGCTTCGCCACCTACAAGCGCGCACACCTCCTCTTCACCGACCTCGACCGTCTGGCCAAGATCGTGAACAACGAGCAGTTCCCCGTACAGTTCATCTTCTCCGGCAAGGCCCACCCCGCCGACGGAGCAGGCCAGGGCCTCATCAAGCGCATCATCGAAATCTCCCGCATGCCCCAGTTCCTCGGCAAAATCATCTTCCTCGAGGACTACAACATGGTCGTTGCCAAGCGCCTCGTGACGGGTGTCGACATCTGGCTCAACACCCCGACCCGTCCCCTCGAGGCCTCCGGTACTTCCGGCGAGAAGGCCGAGATGAACGGCGTCCTCAACTTCTCCGTCCTCGACGGATGGTGGTATGAAGGCTATCGCTTCAACGAAAAGGCCGGCTGGGCCCTTACCGACAAGCGCACCTACACCGACCAGGCCCAGCAGGACAAGCTCGACGCAGCCACAATCTACTCGATGCTCGAGAACGAGATTATCCCCCTCTACTTCAAGAAGAACTCCGCCGGCTACTCCCCCGAGTGGATCCAGTACATCAAGGGCTCCATCGGCGACATCGCTCCCCACTTCACCATGAAGCGCATGATTGACGACTACATCGCCCGCTTCTACAACCCCGAGGCAAAGCGCAACTCCGCCCTCGCCGCCCACGACTACGCCAAGGCAAAGGAAATCGTGGACTGGAAGGAAAAGGTAGCCGCCGCATGGGACGGCATCAAGGTCTTCGACGTCCGCCAGTCCGGCGACCTCACCCAGAGCTCCACCGGCGAGTCCTTCAAGATTGAAGCCATCGTCGACACCAACGGCCTCGGACGCGACCTCGGCCTCGAACTGGTCGTTTACCGTCAGGAAGACGGTCAGGAGCACCTCCTCCGCACCGTCGACTTCAAGGTTGTGAAGGAAGAAGGCAACGTCCTCACCTACGAGCTCTCCAACAAGCTCAAGGACGCAGGCGTATTCCGCTACGGCTTCCGCCTCTATCCCAAGAACCCCGCCCTGCCCCACCGCATGGACTTCGCCTTCACCCGCTGGATCTAATCCCACCAGGCGAAAACCGAAAAATCAATCCACGCAGGCCCCCACGGGCCTGCGTGGATATTTCACAAAAGTCATAACAAAATGCGACGTATCATTATCCTTTCAATGCTTGTCGTCTCATTCTTTGCAATGAAGGCGCAAAGCGTGGCGATTTTCAAAGGCGAGACACCGATAGCCGTGCATCAGTCGACCGAGATGGATTCGATTGTATTTTACACTGATGGTCTATCCGTGACGCCACCGCCTGCAGTAGATCCTGATCCGGACCCCGAACCAGAACCTGACCCGTCGCCGGAAATTAAGACGGACACAATCGACGCCCACTGGTGTGCTTTGGGTACATCCATCACCTACCTTAACGACCATCTAGAAGTGACCGGGGACCAGGTATCCGCCGGATATCCTACGCGAGTGCTCAAGAAGCTGAATTTCCGCCAGTTCTCCAACCGAGCCGTCAACGGCGGGGTGCTTGCCAAGGCTATAGACATGGTGGTTATGGCAGATGTCTACACGATTGAGGAAGGCATCAACGACTGGGGCTTTAGTAGATGACAAAAATTAATTTTTGTCAGTTATATGATTGATTTTTAATTAG
>ERZ825137.1248-NODE-1248-length-33445-cov-8.901048_pt1 | contig 33445 bp, 21 predicted proteins | sample MGYA00519873_ERZ825137 | MGnify/ENA primary metagenome ERZ825137 (study PRJEB31778, sample SAMEA3449190) | human gut metagenome | biome: human gut; feature: human-associated habitat; material: faeces | place: United Kingdom | collected 2010/2012 ...
CTTCGCGCGCACGCTGGCTGAGGATCTCGCACGCAGAGATTTTACGATCAACGCGATGGCCTATCATCCCGCGCGCGGACTGGTGGATCTGTTTGGCGGACAGGCGGACCTCGCCGCAGGCGTGGTCCGCTGTGTGGGCGCCCCGGCGCAGCGCTTTGATGAGGACGCGCTGCGCATGCTGCGCGCCCTGCGCTTCGCCGCGGTGCTCGGTTTCGAGATCGAAACGGACACCGCCGGGGCGCTGCTTGCCCAAAAGGATCTGCTGACTGCTGTCAGCGCGGAGCGCATCCGCGAGGAACTGGTGCGTCTGCTCTGCGGCCGGGACGCTGCCTGCGTATTAGATGCCTACCTTCCTGTTTTCAGCGTATTCCTGCCGGAATTGCTGCCGATGCAGGGCTTCGAGCAGCGGAACCCGCATCATGTCTACGATGTCTGGCATCACACACTGGCGGCAGTCGATGCCATTCCGCCGCAGCCCCACCTCCGGCTGGCGGCGCTGCTGCATGACATCGGCAAGCCGGATTGTTTCCAGGTAGACACGCAAGGCGTCGGTCATTTTTATCAACACGATGTCCGCGGCGCGGAAATGGCGCGCCGAATTCTGCGCCGACTCAAATTCGATAATGACACGACGACGCGCGTTGTCACGCTGGTACGCTGGCACGACCGGCAGATCGAATCGACCGCTAAGGCGGTCAAACGTGCCCTGCAGCAGTTCGGGCAGGAGACCTTCTTCGACCTGCTTGCCCTCAAGCGGGCGGATAACTTGGGACAGGCCCCTGCTTTTTGGGATCGGCAGGAGATTTATGCCCGCCTGGAAGCCCTCGCTTCCGACATCCTCGCCGGCGGCGCCTGCTTTTCACGCAAGACTCTGGCGGTCACCGGACGTGATCTGATGGCAGTCGGTATGCCCGCGGGCAGGGAACTTGGCGCGGCACTCGACCTCCTGCTTAACGCCGTCATCGACGAAAAAGTCAAAAACGAAAAAGAGGCCCTGCTTCAGTACCTCTTTTCAAACGAATCACATTAGGTTTCAGCGCGCCGGCTGCTTTTCGGCGCGCACTTTTGTCCTTTCCAGCAGAAACATACTGGTTGGCCGTTCCGCCGATCATGTTTCTTTCCGCGCTTTACTTGATTCCCATAACCTTCTTGATTTCTACCATCAGCTCCGCGTAGCTTTCCACAGCTTTCACGTCCGGATTGTCAGCTTTGATCTGTTCGGTGGAGCGGAACAGAAAGCCTGCCTTGCTCGCTTTGATCATGCCCAGATCGTTGAAGCTGTCTCCGCTGGCGATCGTTTCGTAGCCCATGCTCTGCAGCGCTTTGACTGTGGTCAGCTTGGTTTGCGCCACGCGCATTTTGTAATCGGTGATCTTGCCTTCCGGCGATACCACCAGCGTATTGCAAAAAATCGTCGGCATCCCGAGTTTTTTCATCAGTGGCTGCGCGAACTGTTCAAAGGTGTCGCTGACGATGACCGTCTGCGTAAGGACCCGGAGTTCATCCAGGAATTCCTTCGCGCCCGGCAGCGGGTCCAGCTTGGCGATCGTTTCCTGAATTTCCTTGAGACCGTATCCATGTTGATTCAGGATATCCAAACGATATCGCATCAGCTTGTCGTAATCCGGCTCGTCCCGCGTCGTCTTTTTGAGTTCCGGAATGCCCGCTTCTTCCGCGAATTCCACCCAAATCTCCGGTGTCAGAACACCTTCCAAATCTAAACATACTACATACATTTTGTCAATTCCTCCGTTTGCTGTGTATTTCGTCCTGCGCTTGACGGCAGGCAGATCGCAAGGCAAAAGCGCGCGTAACAAAATCAGAGATGTCTGCGCGTACCTTCCTTATATGGCAGGTCTCCCCGTAAGCGCGTAACGAAATCTGCGATTTCTGCGCGCACATGAGGTTCATGGACACGCGCCGCTTCGCGAGGTGCTTTTGTCGATATTCCGGAAATATCGCTATGCGATATTTCCTATATAATAAAAAACTAAATTTAATTGTATCGCAATTTTTATACCTTTGCAAGAGGATTTGACTGGTTTTCGCTCTTTTTCGCGTTTTTTCTTTAACGTGAGAAAGTTGTCGCGCGATCAAGGCGATTCTGAAGGACGTCCCCACAAAGAAACACCGGTTCTTCCCCCTGCGCTGCCTGCAATGACAAAAGTCAAATGCCGCGAATCGCTTCGCGCAGGGCGGCCGCGTCGTTGATCTGATTGACGCGGCCGCGGAAGGCTGCCGCACCCGGCAGCCCTTTGAGATACCAGCCGACATGTTTGCGCATTTCGCGCACCGCGGTATACTCTCCCTTGAGCGCGTACACATCCTCAAAATGCCGCAGCATCATCTCAATTTTATCCTCTTTGCTTGGCACGATATCATAAAGCGACAGTTCTGCAGCCTTCTCCGGCTGCGGCATCTTGACCGCAGATTGTGCGGCCTGTGCTCCTGCAGCATCCTGCGAATCGCGCGGCAGCGCCGGCTCTGCCCCTCGTCCTTCGGTGCGCGGCGCATCAAACACGCCGGCATCCCACGCGTGTGCGAGGCCCTCAAAGATCCATGGGTTGCCGAGCGCGCCGCGGCCAATCATCACAAAGTCACAGCCGGTCTCCTGCATCATGCGATAAGCGGAGGTGACATCGGTCACGTCGCCGTTTCCAATCACCGGAATCCTGACGGCTTTCTTCACAGCGGCAATGATATTCCAGTCCGCATGGCCGCTGTAAAACTGCTCGCGCGTCCGCCCATGTACGCACACAGCGGACGCGCCTCCGGCTTCGATCGCCTGAGCCACCTCGACCGCGTTTTTCTCTGCGTCATTCCAGCCTGCGCGTATTTTAACCGTCACAGGTTTCGTGCTCGCGGAAACCACTGCCTCCACGACACGCCGCGCCAGCTTCGGTTCGCGCATCAGCGCGCTGCCTTCTCCGTTCCGTACAATCTTGGGAACCGGACAGCCCATATTGATATCCAACAGCACCTGCCTGCGATCATTGAGCATGCGCGCTGCCTCCGCCATGATCTCCGGCTCATGGCCAAAAATCTGGTAGGCCACAGGCGCTTCTCCGTCCAGAATCTCCAGCAGTCGGTCGGTATTCTTGTCCTTGTACCACAGCCCCTTGGCGCTGACCATTTCCGAGCAGACCAGCCCCGCCCCCTTTTCGCCGCAAATTCGACGGAACGGAGCGTCGGTGACCCCTGCGAGGGGCGCGAGCAGAAACGGGTTTTTTAAAGTCACGTTTCCGATTTTGCATTCTCTTGTCATACAGTTTCCTTTGTTCCTCTCTGTTCTTCGCGTCTCCGCACGCTTTTTTTCTACAAGGCGCGCAAGCTTTCTCCGCGCAGCGGACATCGCAAGCAAAACGCCTCCTACTTCACCGTCTCGCGCTCATCACGCGCGCAGCTTTCCTTTGTCAAAGTCATCTGCGCCCGCCTTGCCTCTCTATCCTTCGCGTCTCCGAACGCCTGCAAAAAAATCCGCCGATGCAGTCTCAGCGGATTTTGGTTTTTCTATAATCGCGTCCGGTCATCTGTTCCGCGCCGAACGCCGCAGCAGTCTGGCGGTCCTATTTCGACGCCGCTTCCATTCTCCGCAGCGCGAGCGCGATTGTCAATCCCGGAATCACGCGGTTTCCGGTAATCTCCGCGCCGAGGATTTCATTAATCTTCTTCAGGCGATACTGCACTGTGTTTGTGTGGATGCCCATAAACTCAGAGGTCTTGCCGCTGTTCATGCCCGCGTCCAACACGAAGGTTTCCAGGGTTTCCAAAAGCTGCCTGGACTTGTTGTCCCCCTCCTTGCGAAACGGCTCCAAAAGATCCATATAGTTCTTTTTCAGATAGCCGCCCTGCACTTGAATATTGATGCAGTTGCTGACCAGCGTCAGTTCATATTTGGTGAACACCCGCTTGTACGGGAAAATGCTTCCTACAAACGCCCAGGTTTCGCCGATCAGACGGAATCCGTCTCCTGCGCCCTCGATGCCGTCGATGCCGGTCACATGGAAAATGCGGACCGTCTTGTTTTCCTTGAGCGCGTCGAAGAATCTCAGACAAACAGCCTTTTCCTCGTTTTCCTCCTGATCAGCCAGCTTCGCCCCCTTGAGCAGCAGCGCGTAGCTTTCGTTTTCCTCGCTGATCTTGATGATGTCCAAAAGGCCCTCGCTGACAAACCGATGAATCACTTCCTCCGCATGGTTATCCTCAATACCTTTGGCATAAAAGACCGAAAGAATGTCGGTTAATTTCACGCCTGCTTCCTCGCGGATCGAATACGCCAGACTCTTGTTGCCGCGCATCAGCGCCTTGACAAGCTCTGCCTTCGCGTCACGCTCCGGCGTGTACTTCCACATGCCCATCGCCAGCTCGATGATCTCGGCCAGCTTGGTCATTTCGCCGGACGAATAATTGTCGTCGTTATCGACAATGAACAGATAGTATTTTTCGTTATTGATGTGTACCAGGCCCCAGTAGGTCAGCACCCCGTCGATCTCGATCAGACTGTAGATGTTGCTGAGGTTCAGCGCCGCTTCCTTCCCGCGGCGGATCGCCTCGTTGATTGTGGTCTGATGCCGCGTTTCGATCGCGAAGATCGGGTTGAAGTCCTCGCTCAAAAGCACTACCTGAAAGTCGTTGTTGATCGCCGCCTCACGCAGCGCCTGCTGGAAATTCGCGTGCTTTTCAAAATTCAACAGATGAAAAATCGTGTTGTTGATCAGGCTGTTCTTAAAATTATTGCCATAAAGCACGTGTTCCATGACCTCCGCGATGATCTGCGAATAGTCCATGTTTTCTCCATCGACCATGATGATCAACGGCAGACCGGCCTCATCAGCTGCGCGCGTCACTGCCTTGTCAACAGGCTGCGTGGTCTGCTCCCTGCGAAAAACCACCAGCGCGGCGACACCTGCCTTTGCCAGTTCGCGAATTGTTTCCTGCTGCTGTTTCACGTCATGTTTCATGCCCGCGAACGAAGTCAGCACCATATTGCCGCTGCTGCCGCTGCACTTGACCGCTTCCTCCGCCGTTGCCGCGTCCATGACCGAAACCGCTTTTACCCGGCGATCCATGTGCTTTTCTCCTGCAACGACAATGCACTTGCGGAAAGCTTCCAGCTGTAGACAATCCTTAACGCTTACCTTCATGTTCTTCCTCATCTTCTTTCTGAGGTTCCTCAGCCTGCTGAGAATTTTCCTCTTCAAAATCGCCCTCTGTGCCGTCCGCAGCCTTTTTCTCTGCGACTTTTGCCTCAGAAGGTTCCTCTTCCTTTAGCTCGTCGTCATCCTGCATGTAATCGACATCATATTTTTTAAGCTCCTCCATGAGACGCGCTTCCTCTTCCTTGCGAATCCGCTCCGCCTCCGCGGCTTCTTCCTCGTTGCGTGCCTGCTTCGCCTCGTCAGCCTTGTCAACGCTTTCTTTGAGATCCTCCGCGCTGAGCTTGCCTGTGTACAAGTTCTCAAACTGCTCGCCGTCGATGGTTTCTACCAAAAGCAGCGCCTTCGCCACACGCTCCAGTGTTTCGTCGTGCTCCATGAGAATCTTTGTCGCCTGGTCGTAGGCCTCGTCAATAATTCTCTTGATTTCGTCGTCGATTTCCTGTGCCGTATGCTCGGAGTAGTTCTTGTGCGCCGTAAAGTCGTTCCCCAAGAAAACCTCTTCGTCCCCACCGTAGTTGACCGCGCCGAGTTTTTCGCTGAAGCCGTACTTTGTCACCATTTCACGCGCGATCGCGGTTGCCTGCTTGATATCGCCGGACGCGCCGATGGAGATATCATCCAGCTTCAGTTTCTCCGCGACACGACCGCCCATGCACGAAACGATGTGATTGTACATCGAGCCCTTGGTGTCGAACATCTTGTCGTCCTCCGGCAGATACATCGTGTATCCGCCTGCACGGCCTCTCGGAATGATGGTAACCTCGTGGATCGGCATATGTTTCGGCAGTGACCGCGCGACAATCGCGTGACCTGCTTCGTGATAAGCTGTCAGCTTCTTTTCCTCCTCGGAAACGACCTTGGACTTCTTCGCCGGACCCATCTGCACCTTGCGGATGGCTTCTTCGATTTCCTCCATACGGATGAACCTGCCGTTTCTGCGCGCCGTAATCAGCGCCGCCTCATTGAGGATATTTTCGAGATCTGCCGGCGTGGAACCCATGGTTCTTCTGGCCAGCACCTTCGGTGTAACGTCATCTGCCAGCGGTTTATTTTTGGCGTGTACCTTGATGATCTGTTCTCTGCCCTTGACATCCGGCAGCCCGATTACAATCTGTCTGTCAAATCTGCCCGGTCTGAGCAGCGCCGGATCCAGTACGTCCGGACGGTTGGTAGCCGCCAGAATGATGATGCCGGAATTCTCCGCGAAGCCGTCCATCTCGACCAAAAGTTGGTTGAGTGTCTGCTCTCTTTCGTCATGGCCGCCGCCGATGCCTGCGCCACGCTTGCGTCCGACCGCGTCGATTTCATCGATAAAGACGATACAAGGCGCGTTTTTTTTGGCTTGATCAAACAGATCTCTGACTCTGGACGCGCCAACACCGACGAACATTTCCACGAAGTCGGAGCCGCTGATCGTAAAGAACGGTACGCCCGCTTCTCCTGCCGTCGCCTTGGAGATGTAGGTTTTTCCTGTTCCCGGAGGTCCGACAAGCAGAATGCCCTTCGGAATTCTCGCGCCGAGATCCTTGTATTTTTTCGGTGCTTTGAGGAAATCCACGACCTCCTCAAGCTCCTGCTTTTCTTCTTCCAATCCCGCGACGTCTTCAAAGGTCACCTTCTTGTCGCCGCCCTTAACCATCTTGGCGCGCGATTTGCCGAACTGGAACGCCTTGCCGTTGCCGCCCTGATTCATCATAATGTAGAACAGGAAGACCAGCGCGCCGATCATCAGAAGATTCGGCAGGAGGTTCCAGAGGAAGGAGCCGGTATCCGGCTTCGGACTGGAAAACTCCTTCAGCGTGCCATTCTGCATCTGACTAAACAGGTAGGTTTCCTCCAGCCAGTTGATCTCCAGTACAGACGGCGCGTAAGCGTAGTAGTAGGTATCTTTGTCAAGTTGTCCTGTCAGGGTCGTGTTTTCAATCTGTACCGCTTCGAATTTTTCCTGCTCGACCATCTGCGCGAACTTGGAAAACGATACTTCCTTTACGGTTTTTTGGTCGGAGTCAAGGCCCTTGTAGAAAATGGCCACCATGAGTACGACCAAAAACAAAATCAAATAGACACTGATGTTTTTTGCGAATTTTTTCAATTGTTTCCCCTTTCAAATTTATCTATTTCTAATTTTTGGTATTTTCTTGTTTTTCGCAGCACTTTTACAGGTGCACTTTTTGTATTTTATCACAAAATGTTTGAAATTTCAAGGATTATTATTGTTTCTTCCTGCTTTCCGTCTACTTTTGCCTCCGCGCTGAATCTGCCTTTTTGCCGTAAAACCGGCGTCTCAAAAATCGGTGACGGCAAAATCCACAGAACGTGGCTGCCGCAGGCCAAAAGCAGGATTTCATCCCGCTGATTTTTAGGTATCTTACTGTCTACAAAAAAGTCCTGCAGCTTTTTTCGTCCGCCCCGAATCGGCAGATAATCGCCGTCCCTGCGCGTCCGAAGCTCCATGCGCGCGCCCGCGGGCAGCGCCGCCGCGCGAAACGCGCCATGCGGACCGATCCGGCCCTCCGCGAGCAGCCTGTGGTACATCGCCGTCTTCGTCCGCCAAAGCCGGAAACGCCGCCCCGCCGCCTCAATCTTCATAACTGCCACGTCCGCGGAACCATCGGCAGCAAACTGCGCGCAAGACGATGCAAGCGGCTCGCCATCTGCGGTGTCATCGGCAATAAGCTGCGCGTTGACCACGCCGCGCGCTCTGTCTTTCTCAACTTGCGTATGATTCACGCCCTTCGCGTGGCTGGCGCCAATCTCCATATCTGTCGTGCCGCTTTGCCCACTGTCTTTCTTCCTCGCGCGATAAAATTTCATTCGCCCATAAACCCGCGCAGCGCGGAATCCATCCGCTAATTCCGTTCTTGCGGAAGGGCTTGCCGCATACAGGATATGATCGATTGCTTCTGCCTGCGCGCTGCTAAAGTTTTCCGCCATGCCAACCTCGCGCAGCGCTCTTTGATACACCCGCGTCCGGATTGCTGCATGCAGAGCGCGTAATGTTTCACGGTCAAGATAAACCACCTTTGGCTTCTGCGCACAGGCTTCGACTGCCTCATCTGTGCCAACATCCGCCGCCAAAACTGCGGCACTGCAAGCAGGTTCCTCAGCCAAATTGTCAGGAATGCAACATGCCCTGTTTCCCTGCTTGGGCAGCGTCGCCGCCCGCTCTCCTGCGGCGCGCGCCCTCGCCTCTTCAAAGGTGCGCGCCGCGGTTTCCTGCAGGTACGCCTTATCACTCTGCGCGATACGCCCCAGCCGATTTAAGGCGGTGATGATATTTTCGTTGTAATGCGTCGCCAGATACGGCAGCAGTTCCAATCGAATCTGATTGCGTGTATAGATCGGCTCCGCATTCGTCTGATCAATGCAAGCCGTCATGCCTCTTTCCGACAGATACTGCTCAATCTCTGCTCTTTGCGTTTCCAGGAGCGGCCGCACCACTGCGATCCGCGCGATTGCCGTTTTGACCGGCTCTGCCGCGTGCCGCGCGTCATCGTGCGGACACAGTTCCTCCCGCATACCGGTTTCTTTTCCTTCATTCGCGCTGTGCCGTGCCTGTTCCTGCGTATATGCTCCGCGCGCCTCTTCATTCACCTCGGCAGTAGCTTGACCACAAAGTTGATCCGTCCGCTGCCTGTTTTGTCCGCGCGCCTCTTCACTCACCTCGGTATCGTCATATCGCACCGTTTCGTATCGTTTTTTTGCGATACCTGCTAACCCGTCTGTTCCCGTTCCCCGCAAAATCCGAAACAAGATCGTTTCCGCCTGATCGTTCGCATTCTGCGCGATTGCGATCGCAACATTCTGCGCGGCAATTCCCCGCCGCAGCAGTTCTGCCGCCACGATGCCGAACGCCTCATATCGTGCCTTGCGGCCTGCCTCCTCGGAAGTCAGGTTTTTCTCCGCCGCGATTCGCGCGCAGTCATAAACAAAACTTCTGCACGGCCAGCCTCGTTCCATGCACAGTGCCTCGGTAAACGCTTGATCAGCCTCTGCCGCCCCCGGCCGAAACTGATGATTGACATGCACCGGATATAGCTGCAGCCGCATATCGTCCGCCAGTCTGCAGAGCAGGTCAAAAAGACACACAGAATCCGGGCCTCCCGAAAGACCGATGATCACATGCATCCCCTCATGTAAAAGTTCTTCGTTTTGTATCAGTGCCTTCACATTGTGGAAGGTTCTTGCCGCGTTTGTTGTCATGATATGCGCACCTTGTTTTTTCTTTATTCTAGCATAAATTCCGCCACATTTCATCTTTTTGTGCAAAGTTTATCGGGTGCTTTCTACCAGTGCTACAAGAACGGTCAAATCGTCATTTTCACGACAGCCGTACCGTTGCTGCGCCTCCGCAAGGATCTGTTGTGCCAGGCGACGCGGCGCAAGATTTTGCGGTGCCGCCTGCTCTTTGCTTTGCTGCGCCGCTCCTTCTCTGCTTTGCTGCGCCGCCTGCTCATTGCTTTGCTGCACCACCTGCTCTTTGCCTTGCTGCGCCGCCTGCTCATTGCTTTGCTGCGCCACCTGCTCTTTGCCTTGCTGCGCCGCCTGCTCTTTGCTTTGCTGCGCCGCTCCTTCTCTGCTTTGCGGTACCACATGAGCAAGAATTTCCTGCAGCCACTGAGCCTCATCGTCATCCTTGTCTGCCTCCGTAATTCCGTCCGATACCATAACGATAATATCTCCCAAAGCAAGCGTCGCTGACCGATGCGTCAACTTCAAAGTCGGAATGATCCCGATCGGCAGCGCCGCCTGATCGATTCGCCGCACATGGGAGCCGCGTATCAAAAACGATGACGCGGCTCCCATCTTATAGAATTTGGCCTGCCCCCGCGCCCAGTCCAGCAGCGCCAGATCCATAGTCGCAAAACTGTCCGGCTTAATCATAAAACAATTCACATCCTTGATTGCCCGCGCCGGACTCATTCCTTTTTTTAAGTTACCGCGCAGTCTGCGCACCAAGCGCCTGCTTTCTGCCGCAGCCGGCGCGCCCTTACCCATGCCATCCGACAAAATCAACGCGAACCGCCCGTCCGGCAGCTCGCAGGACATCGCCTGATCCCCGCTGATCTCCTGCGCGGCCGCCGTCGCGTAACCAATTCGTACCCGCAGACGCTTTGAAGTCATCGTTTCACGCACCTCATCCTCCGCGCTTAACGCCATGTTCGGCTTGCCTTCCATTTTTTTCACCGTCATTTCTTTCCCCCGTCGTAACGCCTCTCACGCAAGTCCGCTCACGATGAGCCTTCCTGCAGCAAGTATGCTCACCGCATTGCTTTTTACCATAGTCTTTCCCGAGCAAGTCAAACAAACCTTGTCTACTCCGCCTCCTGCCCTCTACTCTAGCACAGTTTTCACATGAAATATGTCGAAACTCACCACTCTCACATTCAAAAAAATCGTTTTTCTTCTTTTACACGCTTCTACACGCTTCCAAATTACCTTCCCCACAGAAAATGTCCCAAATTCCCTTCTTTTCATCAAAAAGATGTAATGCCCCGTCTTTTTTACTTTCCATTCTTTACAAAACTTCTTTCCCTTTTCATGTTTTTTGTTTTATTACATATGTTATCAACGAATTTCTTGTTGTTTTGAACATATTTCACACTTCCAGTAAATTAAAAGCTGCAATTTTTTGGTTCAGCAAGCCTTTTCATTACATCTTTTTGCTGCTTTTTAGGCAAAAAGCGGCGCGCGGCGTGCGAAAGGGATTCCCGCAGGAAAAAGAGGCGGCGCGCAGCGTGCGAGAGGGATTCCCGCAGGATAAGCCGACGCCCTCTGACATAATCTGTCAGAGGGCGTCTCTTTTCGTTTCATTCCACTAGTCTATTCCATAAAACCGTTTCGCATTCTCCAGCGTGCGGCGGGCAGCTTCTTCATAGGATATCCCTTTGAGCAACGCCACGCGGCGCGCGGTATAGGCTACGTATGGAGATTGATTTTTTTTGCCGCGATGTGGCTCCGGCGTCAGATACGGCGCGTCTGTTTCGACCAAAAGATATTCAATCGGAATCGCGCTGACTACCTCCGAAGTCTTGCGGTTATTCTTGTAGGTCACCGGTCCTGCGATTGAAATGGTCGCGCCCAGCTTCACATACTGCTCTGCCAGTTCTCGGCTTCCGGAAAAGCAGTGCAGCAGCACGCGCGCGTCTTTTTCCATGCAGCAGTTCTCTGTGCAATCACAGGCTTCAGCTCGTCTGCCTTCCCCTGCGCGGCTCGCTTCGGTGCCTTTGCGCGCATTGGTTTTCGCAACAGCTTCACAGGCTTCTGCTCGCATGGCGTCAAGGTCTGTTCTTGTGCAGTCACAGGCTTCGGCTCGTCCAGCTTCACAGGCTTCGGCTCGTCCGCCTTCCCCTGCGCGGCTGGCTTTTTGCGTTGTCTGCGCGCCTGCCTTCCGGCCGATGCCGGTGCCCGGGCGCGGCGGGAACCATCCGCAGCGTTCTTCGCTGAACGCGCCCTCCTCCTTGAGGATGTCCATCGTCTCCTGGTCCGCCTCACGCGCGTGAATCACAATTGGCATGTGCAGCTCGTTCGCCAGGCGGATCTGGCGGCGAAACCAGTAGCGCTGATCCTCCGCATCCGAGTGATTATAGTAAAAATCCAGCCCGATCTCGCCGATCGCCTGCACCTTCGGCTGCCCGGCCAGGCGGCGGATCTTTTCGTAAATCTCCTCTGTCATCGTCTTCGTATCGTGTGGATGCACACCGACCGCCGCGTAGCACCACGGCAGCAGGGCTGCGTCCGAGACTGCCCGCTCTGAGCTTGGCAAGTCAAAACCGACATCCATCACATAAGCGACCTCGGAATCCTCAATCGCGGCGATCAGCTGCGCGCGCTCCTCCTCACTGTAGCCATCGTTATTGATGTGCGTATGCGAGTCAAATAATATTTTCATCAGCTTACCACTTCCCCGTCCGGCGCGTCTGTTGATACGATTTCCACGCGCTCACCGTTGTCCGCAAACAAAATCATGCCCTTGGACTCCATGCCGCGCAGCTGACGCGGTTTGAGATTCGCGACTATGATGACCTTCTTGCCGACCATTTCCTCCGGCTTGAAGCTCTGCGCCACACCGCTGATGATCTGGCGGCGCTCCGTTCCCATCTTTACCTGGAATACCAGCAGCTTGTCCGCCTTCGGATGCTTCTCGGCCTTTTCGATCAGACCGACACGGAAGTCGATCTTGTCAAAATCGTCGTACTCGATCTCCGGCTTCAGCGTGAGCGGCACGTTCGCTTCCGCGGCATCCGCGGGTTCCTTCGCCGCCTTCAAGGCCGCGCTGATCTCATGCAGCGCCGCGAGCTCCTTCTCAATATCGATACGAGGGAAAATCGCCTCGCCCTTTTTCACCTGTTCCTGATACATCATTTCAAATGTGAACGCGTCCTCCCAGACCACATCCGCGTACCACAGCCCCAGCTGCTTGCGGATCTCCTTGGAGGTCGTGTGCATGAACGGATGGATCAGAATCGAAATGATGCGGATCGCCTCTGCCAGATTGTGCAGTACGGTATCCAGCTTCGCCTTGCTGTCCGCGTCGGTATCCGCAGTCTTAGCCAGCACCCAAGGCGCCTTTTCGTCAATATATTTGTTCGCGCGGCGCACCAAAATCCAAATTTCTTCGAGTGCCATGTTGAACGCGAACTTGTCCATCTGCGCCTCGACCTTCGCCGCCGCGCCGATGGCGATGGCCTTCAGCTCCGCGTCAATCTCATCACAAGCGGCAGGAACCGCGTCCGGCACCACGCCGCCGTTGTATTTTTCGATCATGGAAACCGTCCTCGAAACCAGATTGCCGAGGTCGTTCGCCAGATCGTAGTTCATGCGCTTGAGCATCACCTCATTGGTGAACACGCCGTCCTGCCCGAAGGTATACTCACGCAGCAGGAAATATTTCAAAGCATCGATGCCGTAACGCTCGATCAAAATGACCGGATCGATGACATCGTCGCCCTTGCTCGCCTTGGACTTGGAGACTTTTTCTCCGCCCAAAAGCAGCCAGCCATGTCCGAGCACCTGCTTCGGCAGCGGCAGACCCGCGCTCATCAGCATCGCCGGCCAGATGATCGAGTGGAAACGCACGATTTCCTTCCCCACCAGATGCACGTTGGCAGGCCAGTATTTGTCGTAAAGTTCTCTGTCGTCAGGATAGCCCAGCGCCGTAATGTAGTTTGTCAGCGCGTCCAGCCATACATAAATGACATGCTTTTTGTCGATCGGAACCGGAATCCCCCAGTCAAAGGTCGAACGCGAAATGCAAAGATCATCCAAACCCTGCTTGATGAAGGAAATCATTTCGTTGCGGCGTGATTCCGGCTGCAAAAATTCCGGATGCTCGTCAAACAGCGCGAGCAGCCTGTCCGCATAGTTGGAAAGCTTGAAGAAATAAGCCTCCTCCTTCGCCGGCTGCACCGGTCTGCCGCAGTCCGGACAACAACCGTTCACCAGCTGACTTTCCGTCCAAAAACTCTCGCAAGGCGTACAGTAAAGCCCCTCATACTCACCCTTGTAGATGTCACCCTTGTCGTACATCTCCATAAAGATTTTCTGCACACGCTCGATGTGGCGCGGCTCGGTCGTGCGGATAAAGTCGTCATAAGAAATCTCCATCGTCTCCCATAACTTCTTGATTCCGGCAACTACCTCGTCCACATACGCCTGCGGGCTCACACCCTTCTCATCCGCGATCGTCTGGATCTTCTGACCATGCTCATCGGTTCCCGTCAGGAATCTTACATCATAGCCGCAAAGCCTCTTAAAGCGCGCCATCGCGTCCGCCATGACCGTACAATAAGTGTGCCCGATATGCAGATTCGAGCTTGGATAATAGATCGGCGTCGTGATGTAATAGGTCCCTTTTTTTTCTGTCATTTTGTATTCCTCCCGGTCTCCCTTTCGAATGAGAAAGGGCAGATTTTTATTTTACTTCTTTTTGTTCGGCGTCCGGCGCGTCCGGCGCCTCTACCTTCTCCTGCTTTTCCTCCTGAGGAAAAGCTTTACTCATGGTTTTGTCAGTCGCCGCGATCAGCGCGATGCCCGCAGCCAGCAAAATTCCCGCGGTCTTGCCGATGGTCTTGACGACCTGTCCCGTTGTGAGCTTCTTGCCCGGTTTTTTCGCCTCGATTTTACCTCTGTTCATCCTTGTACCTCCTGTGCTGCACATAATCCGCAATCAGATTGGCAGCCTCTTCCTCTGTGATATAGCTGCTGTTGATGGCCAAATTGTAATTCTTGAATTCCCCCCATTTCTGACCTGTATGATAATTGTAATAATTCTGACGCGCCTTATCATAGGTGGCAACAATCTCCCTGACATCATCTGGATTCTCCCCGTAAGACTCCACGGCGCGTCTGAGACGATCCTCCTGGTCCGCGTAGATAAAGACGTTCGTCACCCCCGCGATCTCCCGCAGTACATAATCCGCACAGCGTCCGACAATAACAGCCTCGCCCTTTTCTCCGATTTCACGAATGGTCTGGAAGGTCGCCAAAAACAACTTTTCGTTGACCGAAAGCGGACTGCCGCTCGTTGCCTCGTTGAAGCTCAAAGCTGACGAAAGATTGTAAGCGAAGCTGTTCTTTGCCTTCAGCTCCGCGCCCGCGAGCAGTTCTTTAGAAAACCCACTCCGTTCCGCGGCCAAATCGATCAATTCTTCCTTGTCATAAAAAGGCACCTCCAGCTTCTGCGCCAGAATCTTGCCGATGGTGCGCCCTCCGCTGCCATATTCTCTGCTGATTGTGACTAATTTTTTCATGGGAATCCCTGCCTTTCTGTACCTCTATACCTCTACAAACGACTGATAGATCGCGCGAATCGCCGTTTCAAAATCCTTGTTTTCCACGCCGACGATGATATTCATTTCGCTTGAGCCCTGGTCGATCATACGAATGTTGACCCCCGCGTCCGCGAGCGCGGTGAACAGTCTCGCAGAAACGCCCGGACGGAAGCTCATGCCATGCCCCACCGTCGCGATCAGCGCCATGTTTTCGAAAACATCGATGCTGTCCGGTCTGAGTCTGGTGCGGAATTCATCAAGCACCTCATCCAGCCGCCCGTTGATGGACTGATTGGACATGACAACGGAGACCGTATCGATGCCGCTCGGCAGATGCTCAAAATTGATATCATAATCGTCGAGAATTCCCAGAATTCTTCTGACAAATCCACGCTCACTGCTCATCATGTTCTTGTATAAGGCTACGACGGTGAAGTCCTTGCTGCCGGCGATGCCGGTAATGATGCGGCCCGCGTCGCCGTCGCCGTAAGCCTCCGCCTCGCTTGTGATCATCGTGCCCGGATCCTCCGGCGCGTTGGTGTTGCGGATATTGATCGGCACGTTGGCCATTCTCGCCGGATAAATTGCGTCCTCATGCAGCACCGAAGCACCCATATACGAAAGTTCTCTGAGCTCTTTGTAGGAAATCTTGCGGATCTGCTCCGGATTTTTGACGATGCGCGGGTCAGCCATCAAAAAGCCCGAAACATCCGTCCAGTTTTCGTAAACGTCCGCGGCCATCGCGCGCGCCACCAGCGCGCCCGTAATGTCGGAGCCCCCACGCGAAAAAGTCTTGACCGAGCCGTCCGGCAGACTGCCGTAAAAGCCCGGCAGCACCGCGCGCTCATGCTTCGCAAGCTCCGCGCGGATAGCCTCATCGGTTTCCGGCATCATCAGCTTGCCCTTCGCGTCGAACTTGATCAAATCCTTCGTATCGACAAAGTCATAGCCCAAAAATGCCGCCACCAGCACCGCGTTCAAATATTCACCGCGCGAGGCGATATAGTCCGCGCTCGGATTCTGCTTGAGATTTTCGCGAATCTCATCGAAATAGCGAAAAAGGTCAACCTTGATGCCAAGATTGATCTGCACCGCCATGAAGCGGTCCGCCACGACCTGAAACAGTTGGTCGTAAGGCAGATTATGCTCAATATGCGTTTTGCACAGATAAAGAATATCCGTAATTTTGTTGTCTGATTCGTAACGCTTGCCCGGCGCGGATACCACGATGTATCTCCGGTCCGGGTCCTGCGTGATAATCTGTTTCGTTTTAGTCAGCTGAATCCCGTCAGCAACGGATGAGCCGCCGAATTTCGCGACTTTGATGCCCATAAAATCTGTCCTCCTGTTTTTTCATATGTACAAGTATTGAATACTTTATTTTATACCATTTTTTTGTTTTTTTCAAGATTCCGCAAAGTTTTTTCGATGTCCGTCATTTTTTCTTCTGTTCCTCACGCTGTCTTTTTAAATTACGCAGCAGTTCTTCGTTCAGCAGCGCCTCGGCATCCCGCAGCTCCGCTTCGTTCTCCACATCGACAAATTGCGTGATCCAGATCCGCGAGCGATACCAGCTGCGCGCGATCGCCTCGATGAGCGCCTTGCCGTAACGCGGCGCCATTTCTCCGGCCTTGATAAAATACACGCGGATGATCAGCCCCAGCTTCATGCTCTTGATTTCAAAAATACAGTCCTGCTCGCCTACGCGCTCCATCGCCTCCTGCAAATCCTCCGCGATATGCTCGCACAGCACGCCGCGCTTGCCGTCCTCGCAGACAAAAAAGAACGCGCATGCCGCCAGCACGCCGAGCCCCGTCGCCCAGGCTTCTCCGAACGCGCGCAGGGTCACGCCGTACATCAAAAGTCCGAGCGCAAGCCCCGCCCATTTGATATATCCCAATAATCTGATCCTTTTTTCAACCTGTTCCATACATACCTCTTCTTTTGGGCTAGCGCGTAACGAAATTTGAGATTTCCGCGTGCGCGGCGTTCGCAGACGCGCGCGTTGTTAGGTGTTTTTGCCGTAATTTCGTAAATGTCGAAACACTGTTTTCATTTCCTGCTTATCTAAATCCGCGCGCCGCAGTGATGCCCCTATTTAAATTATAACGCCGATATGCGCGAGCGTAAAGGCGTTTTGTGGATTCTTTCCGTATTCATTCTATTATATTCACTTCTCGCGCCCTTTGCAATAGTTCTTTTGCGTTTCAGTGCCCTTTCCGAGCGCTTTTCTTCTTTTTTTACATGGACTGCCACCTTCTGCCGCTGTGTTTTGGACGCGTGCGCCGTCTTTCCCGCAATTCCCTTTGCCGCGAACGCGAATTTTCACGAAATTGAGACTTTTCCTTTTCGCAAAAAAGTGATAAGATAAAGAAAACGCTCGCAGCAGCAAGTCTGCCGCCGAAGCAGTTTTCCAAGTGAAAGGAGCCCTTATGAAATTATCGAAACCATTGAATAAATACTTCGACCACACGCTGCTCAAGCCGGAGGCGACCTCCGCGCAGATTGACCGGCTCTGTGAAGAAGCGAAAACCTATGATTTTTATTCCGTCTGCGTCAACAGCTGCTACGTTGGACGCTGTACGGACAATCTCAAGGGTACAGACGTCAAAATCGCTGCTGTTGTCGGCTTCCCTCTGGGTGCCTGCACAACCGCGACCAAAGCCTTTGAGACCGAGGAAGCCTGCAAGGACGGCGCTTTAGAAATCGACATGGTGCTCAATCTCGGCGCGTTTAAAGACGGCAGATATGACGATGTGCGCGATGATATCCGCGAGGTAGTCAGCGCCGCCGCGCAGTACGGCGCGATCGTCAAGGTGATTCTCGAAACCTGTCTGCTCACGCCGGACGAAATTGAAGAAGCCTGCCGTCTCTCCAGGGACGCCGGCGCGCGCTTCGTCAAGACTTCAACCGGATTTAACAGCGGCGGCGCGACCGCGGCAGATGTCGCGCTGATGAAACGGACTGTCGGTGACGCCCTCGAGGTCAAAGCCAGCGGCGGCATCCGCGACTATGAGACCGCTATGGCGATGATTGAAGCGGGTGCCGACCGTATCGGCGCGTCCGCGTCTGTAAAGATTATGGAGGTGTACCGTCAAAATGTCCAGTAAAGTTCTTGATATCCTCAAGGGCAGCTTCTGCGCCCTGATTTTTCTCTTTTGCCTGATCTCCCGCGTCCAAAAAGGCGGTGACGCCGCTTGGACTTATGTCGGGATGGCTGTAACCGCCATCGCTGCCATCGGATTTTTTAAGCGCGCCTTCGACCGCTACTGATTGCGGCTGCGCGCGGCACGCGAACAGGCAAGCCGGCCGGCGGCCGCTTCGCCGCGAACTGCCGCCGGACTGACGCGCAGGCAGCCTCTTCGCTGCAAACGCGTCGATGAACAGGCGAGCCTGCCCGCCGAAACAAAAAGCAGGCAGCCGCGCAGGCCTGCAATACCCTGCTGCCCATCGCGGCATCGGCAAACTATCTCCGCTCTAAAAAAGATCAAAAAATATGATGCCGAGCCGCGGCTCCTTATTCGGAACCCGCGGCTCGGCACTGTTTTTTCTTTCCTTTCATTCCGAGAATCGCACCTGCGTGTTATCCCCGTGTCCGCGGCAAAAGCCGCCTGCGGTGCTTTGCTCTCGCAGCGCCCACTGTCCGCTTTCGACGTGACCCTTCACGCTCCGCGCCGCAATCTCCGGCAGTCTTCGGCGTGGGCAAAGCGCCTATCAGCGCTGCAGCCTTTCGCGCCGCGCTACAGTCCCGCCTGCGCTTTTAAGGCATCTGCCTTATCTGTGTGCTCCCATGGCAGGTCAATATCTGTTCTGCCAAAGTGACCGTAAGCGGCGGTCTGTCTGTAAATTGGTCTTCTCAGGTCAAGATCTCTGATGATTGCCGCCGGGCGGAAGTCGAAGTTCTGCTCTACCAGTTCCGCGATTTTTTCATCCGCGAGCTTGCCTGTCCCAAAGGTATCTACCATGATGGATACCGGCTTCGCGACACCGATCGCGTAAGCAAGCTGAATCTCCACCTTATCCGCAAGTCCCGCCGCGACGACATTCTTCGCCGCGTATCTGGCCGCGTAGCTCGCGGAGCGATCAACCTTTGTAGGGTCTTTGCCGGAGAACGCGCCGCCGCCATGGCGCGCGTATCCGCCGTAAGTATCGACGATAATCTTACGTCCCGTCAAGCCGGAATCCCCATGCGGTCCGCCGATGACGAAACGGCCGGTCGGATTGACATAATATTTTGTTTCCTCGTCCAAAAGCTCCGCCGGAAGAATCGGCTTGATGACATGCTCGATCATGTCCTTTTTGATCTGCTCCTGCGTCGCTTCCGGATCGTGCTGTGTCGAAATCAGAACCGTATCGATTCTCTTCACCTTGTCACCGTCATACTCGACCGTTACCTGTGTCTTGCCGTCCGGTCTCAGATATTTGAGCGTACCGTCCTTGCGCACATCGCTCAATCTCTTTGCCAGCTTATGCGCGTAAGAAATCGGCGCCGGCATCAGTTCCGGCGTTTCGTTGCAGGCGTAGCCGAACATCAGTCCCTGGTCGCCCGCGCCGATGGTATCGATCGTTGCCTCGTCGTTTAAGCTGCCGTCTTTGTATTCGAGCGATTTGTCCACACCCATCGCGATATCGCCGGACTGCTCGTCGATGGCGGATAATACCGCGCAGGTATTGCCGTCAAAGCCGTACGCGGATCTGTCATAGCCGATCTCCAGAATTACCTTTCTGACCAGCTTCGGAATATCCACATAGCACTTGGTCGAAATTTCGCCCATGACCATCGCGTAGCCTGTTGTGGTCGTCGTCTCCGCGGCAACTCTGCCATACGGGTCTTTTTCAAAAATAGCGTCCAGAATCGCGTCGGAGATCTGGTCGCAGACTTTGTCAGGATGTCCTTCGGTAACGGACTCTGATGTGAATAATTTTTTCATTGGTTTTCCTCCCTCATAAAGCATCTATCCTTACCTTCAGTTGACAAGAAAAGCCTCCCTTTGAAAGAGAGGCTGATGTCAAACGTGAGACCTTTCCTCATCTTTCAGAAGATTCTCCGCGCTGTGACGCCTTGTTCGCGCCGCGCGGCTGCTTCTGTAGGATTTAGCACCTTTTCTGCTCTGTTTCTCTAAAAGCACCTAGGTTGCCGGGCGTCTTCGGGCCTATTCCCTCAGCCACTCTTGATAAGGATTTTTATTTTTTTGAACTTTTCGTTCACTAATTATCCTATACCCGCTTTCCCGCTTTGTCAATCACATTCTGCGAGAATTGTAACAGTTTGACGATTTTGAGGTGTCGAACCTTGTCGAAACAGCTCTTTTTTCCCGTAAAAAATCTCCGGCCCCCAAGACACCGTGCTTCTCTTTGGGGCTTTCGCAGCGTTTGCACTTGTTTTTTTCGTCAAATCAGTTATACTGAATATATACAGCTAAGAAAGGTTCAAGGGTTACAGAATGGATGAGCACGCGTCTGCCTTTCAGATTCTGCGCGGCGGTCTTGCCGAAAGCGCAGCCACCAGCAGGAAGGAGTTTGTCTCTGCCTACATCACCGACACGCGTTTGATGGGCGTTGTCGGTCTTGTCGTGCATTGGCAGCTGCCGGAAAATCTGAGCAAAGACCACTTTTTTCAATTTTTCTATATGGACGCGGAGGAGTACGGCTTTGACACTTATCGCAGTGTCCTGACTTCCGGTACGGACGATGGCGCTTTGGAGGCCGTCGATGAGCTTCTGGCGGTCGAAAACAGTCTGATCGGTTGTCTCGGCGGCAAGAAGGCTTCTCTGACAGAACGAGAAACGAGAGCTGTCGTGCAGCAATATGTCGATTTCAATCTGCGCCAAAAGCTTCCCCTGCCGGATGGCGTCGAGGAATACCAGTTTCTGCTCGGTCCGCGTATCCTGCTCGACTCCGAGGAAGCGCTCGCGCTGATGAAAAAGCAGTGTCCGGTCTTTACCTCCGAGTTTCAGGTGATTCACTACTTCCTCATGCGCTGCTTCGGGCGTGATTTTGGCGCCGCGAAATTCTTGACGAAGCAATATATCCGCACAGATCTTTTCCCTGAGCACAAGGCCGCCACACTGCTGCGAAACGTCATCGATCCGGCACCGGAAGACAGCGGCGGCAGCACCGCTTACCACGCGACCGGCAACGACACTGTCTTCGGAACCTTCGATACACACAAGCGCTTTCTCTGCGAATCGCTGATCGAATATGACGCAAAATATTATCTGATTGTTACGCAGATCACCTTAGAGTACCTCAAGGTCATCAAATATGAGCGGATTTCCTCGTTTCGGATCTCTGCTTCCGAAGCTGCCATGATTACGGATCGACCGGAATTCCTCACGCTGTTTTACTATCCGCCGCAGTCCGCGGAGGCGATTGCCGCCTATACCGCGAAGCTGAAGCACACAATGCTCACGGACCATGAGAACGGCCGCCTGTTCATGGTTTTTTATCCGCATAACAACCATGTCAACAAGCAGGTTTTTTGCTTGTCGGACGATGTCTTTGGGGTGGTCTACGTTTCGGACAACGGTGAACTGATTCTTTCCGCTTCGACACGTCAAAATCTCAGGGAGATGGAAGCCCACCTGCTGACCTCCGAGGTCGGAGAGACCGTTACGCCCCTGTCGCGCTATCAGTTCCAGGAGCCTGTCCTGTATGATTTCATCCAAAGCGAATGCGAGGACTTCGAGGAATACGCGCAGTTCGTATCCGAGCCGGTAGAAGACTCCGCGGAGGATTTACACGATTCCTTCGATGAGGAAGAGCCTCCGAACGGCGAGGAACCGGATAAACCCGAATGAAGCGTGCAAGACGGAATCATGGCGCTCATGCATGCGCCCCGCTTCACAAGCTGCTTTTGTCGTGATTTTGGAAATATCGCGCAGCGATGTTTCTTACATACATAAAAAAACATCGGATGCATATCGGGCTGCGAAAGCAGACTGCATCCGATGTTTGTCCCCCTATAACATTTCAACTTCTTCCCGCGTCAATCCGGTCACCTTTGCGATATATTCCTTTTCGGCACCGGATTCCTTCATTGCTTTCGCAATCTCACGCTGCTTTTGCGCCTCGCCTTTTTTGAGACCAACTGCCTCGCCTTTTTTGAGACCGGCTGCCTCGCCTTTTTTGAGGCCTTGTGCAAGTCCTTGCTCTCTTGCCACGGATATCTCGGTGTTGTACTGCAGCTGGTATTTCAGCCTGGCTTCTCTGCGCTCATATTCCAGTTCGTCCTGCGAAACCTTGCGATAAGTGTTTTCCGTCATGTCCATGTCCTCCTCCGATAGGATTTGCCGCACATAGTCCTGGTATTCCTCATCGCTGGCATACTTTAGATAAGCACCTAATCTTTCAACTTCTGTCAGACTGCGCACCGGCTTCGTGACGTCGATCTTTTGCAGCTCCAAAAAATGAAACTCCACTCTGTCGCTGAGCAGCAGTCCGCTGTTTAGCTCCCGCACCGCAAAGATATTGTGACAAGAATCCAGCTCAGGAAAGAGATTGCCGTCGATGATGGATACGACTATGCTTTTTCTCATCTTATCATATTTTTCGCCGCCCTGCAACGAAGAATTCACCAGTCTGCCTCCATAGAACAGCGCGCGGCTCTGATAAAAGCTGAAGGAGTTTGCCTGCATTTCGATGTTTAATAGTTCTCCTGCGTCGGTTTCCGCTTTGATGTCCATGACCGTACCTTTTTCCATTTCCCGTTCCGGGGTCTCGATTGGATTTTTGATGACGATGGCGCGGATCGGATCCTGCTTGCGCGCGAGAATGATGTTCAAAATCTCCATCAGCGCGCCCTTGGATTCCGCTGTGTCCCGTCCGAAAACCGCGTGAAAGACGTAATCGTCTGTCAAAGGCATTTTGCCGCGAAAGGTATCGCGGAACAGGTCGAGCTTCTCCGGCGCGTCATGGTTGTGCTTTTGTATTTTTTGCTTCATGACACCTCCTAATTCGTTTCATGTTTCCTGAAACGCTCTTTAATACCAATAAATGTTTGCTCGAGCTGTTTCTACCTTAACACATTTTAATTTCCAGTTCAAGTGCTTTTTGGAATTATTTATATAAAATTTTCATGTCATGAAGTTGTTCTATGTATGGGCACTTATGCGCGCCTCTTTTGTGCTTATCGTTATCCTTATTTTCGCGTGTAAATTGCTTTTTCGCAAGCGACAAAAGTGTGCAAAAGGAAATCATAGATTCCTTTGCATGCACGCCGTTTAAGCCGCATCGCTTCACAAGCTGCTTTTGTCGTGGTTCCGGAAATACCGCGCAGCGATATTTCCATGCATAAAAAAAAATAAAAGGGGCTGTCGCACAGTTGATGGAATCCACCGATCAGAGCGACAGCCCGTTTATTGTCGCTAAAGCACCAAGAAAAATGGATGTAACATAAAATACGTTACATCCACTCGATATGGTTGCGGGGACAGGACTTGAACCTGCGACCTCCGGGTTATGAGCCCGACGAGCTACCATCTGCTCTACCCCGCGATATTTAGTTGCTCTCTCTTGAGTGCCTAAATAGTATAACATCCACATCCCGCAATGTCAATACCCTTTATAAAATATTTTTTGCATCCTGCCCCAAAAACAAAAGCCCGCGCAAATTAGTGGTTGAATCCCCTAGTTAAAACGGGTACTATTATAATAGAAAAGGATCGCCAAAATCCGGCAGATATCCCTTGCCCGGCGGGCGGCGGTGCAAAAAATAAACGGTGCCCCTGGCGCAGCAGCCGGGAACACTGTGAATGAGGTTAGGAAAGTTATGAAACGTCTGGTCGTTGGGGTTCTGGCACACGTGGACAGCGGAAAAACTACTCTTTCGGAAGCACTGCTCTACCGTGCGGGCAGTATCCGCAAGCTGGGGCGCGTAGACCATCGGGATGCATTTTTGGACACCGATGCGCTGGAAAAAGCCCGCGGCATTACCATTTTTGCCAAACAGGCCGTGCTTACCCTGCCGGCCGGAACGGTGACGGGCACCCCGCTGGAAGAGACCCAGATCACCCTGCTGGATACCCCCGGCCACGTGGACTTTTCGGCGGAGGCCGAGCGTACGCTGCAGGTGCTGGATTATGCGGTGCTGGTCATTTCCGGCACGGACGGCATCCAAAGCCACACGATGACATTGTGGCGGCTGTTGGAGCGCTACCATGTGCCAACCTTTATCTATGTCAACAAAATGGATCTGCCCGGTGCGGACAAAGCCCTGCGCCTGCGGGAGCTGCGGGGCCGCTTTGGGGATGGCTGTGTGGACTTTACCCCCACCGTTCCGGCGGAAGAACGCGCCGAAGCCCTTGGCGTGTGCAGTGAACCGCTGATGGAAGCCGTGTTGGCAACAGGAACGGTGCCGCAGGCGGATCTCATCACGGCAATCACGCGGCGGCAGGTGTTCCCCTGCTATTTTGGCGCGGCTCTGCGGCTGGATGGCATTGACGACCTGCTCAATGGTCTGCAGCGGGATACCCGCATGCCGCCGGACGCCGGCAGCTTTGGCGCGCGCATCTTCAAGATCGGGGCAGACGAATCCGGCGCGCGCATGACCTACCTGAAAGTGACGGACGGCGTGCTGAAAGTCAAATCCAACCTGGTATCCCGCCCAGATGCCCGTGTGGAGTTTGAAGAAAAGGCCGACCAGCTGCGGGTCTACTCCGGCAGCAAATACCGCCTGGTCAGCGAAGCCCCGGCGGGCACCGTCTGTGCGGTGCTGGGCCCCACAAAAACCTATCCCGGACAGGGCCTTGGCGTACAGCCGGATGCCCGCCAGCCGATGCTGGAACCGGTGCTGAACTACCGGGTGGAGCTGCCGGAAGGAGCTGACCCCCACAATGCCCTTCTGGCCCTGCGCACCCTGGAGGACGAGGATCCACAGCTGCATGTGGTGTGGAACGCCGCCCTGGGCGAGATCCACCTGCAGCTGATGGGTGAAATTCAACTGGAAATTTTGCAGAGTGTGCTGCAAAGCCGCTTTGGATTGGAAGTGGCCTTTGGCGAGGGCGGCATTCTATACAAAGAGACCATCTCTGCCCCGGTGGAGGGCGTGGGCCATTATGAACCGCTGCGCCATTATGCGGAGGTTCATCTGCTGCTGGAACCCGGCGAGCCGGGCAGCGGCCTGCAGTTTGCCAGCATTTGCCGCACCGATGCGCTGGACCTGAACTGGCAGCGGTTGATTTTGACCCACCTGGCGGAGCGCAGCCACCCCGGCGTGCTGGCCGGTGCGCCGCTGACCGATGTGAAAATCACCCTGACGGCAGGCCGTGCCCACATCAAGCACACCGAGGGCGGGGACTTTCGCCAGGCAACCTACCGCGCCGTACGGCAGGGGCTGCGCACCGCGGCGGCCCGGGGGCTGGCGGTCCTGCTGGAACCCTGGTATGACTTCCGGCTGGAAGTCCCGCAGGACTGTGTTGGCCGCGCCATGGCCGATCTGCAGCGCCGCTGCGCGGAATTCAGCACGCCGGAAAACGAGGATGGCCTGGCCGTCATTACCGGCAAAGCCCCGGTTGCCGAAATGCGGGGCTGTGCGCGGGAAGTGACCGCCTACACCCGCGGTGCGGGCCGCCTGAGCTGTATGCCCCGCGGCTATGCGCCCTGCCACAACACCGAAGCCGTGCTGGAAGCCATTGGCTACCAGCCGGATGCCGATACTGAAAACCCGGCGGATTCCGTATTTTGCAGCCACGGCGCGGGCTACCTTGTCAAATGGGACGAAGTTCCCGCCCACGCCCATGTGGCCAGCGGCCTGGGGCGCAACGCGCCCGGTGCCCAGCAGGCGAAACAGGAAGAAGCGGATGCCTCCGATGAAGCATCCGATGCCCGCCGCCGTGCTGCCGCTTACTGCGGCACACTGGAGCAGGACAAAGAGCTGCTGGCGATTTTTGAGCGCACCTATGGGCCGATCAAGCGCCGGGGGGAAGCCGCAGGTCAGCATGACCAGCTTGCCGCGCGCAAAGCCTTCCGCAGTGTGGGGCCAAGCCAGAACCGTACCCCCGCTGCACCGCCGCCCAGCGGGCCGGAGTACCTGCTGGTAGACGGCTACAACGTGATTTTTGCGTGGGATGAATTAAAGAAGATCGCGGCGGAAAACCTGGATGCCGCCCGCCGCCGGTTGATGGATATTCTGTGCAACTATGCGGGCTACCGCAAGTGTGTGCCCATCCTGGTGTTTGACGCCTACCGCGTCAAGGGCGCCGGGCGGGAACAAGAAACCTGGCACAACCTGCATGTGATTTATACCCGCGAAGCCGAAACCGCCGATATGTTCATCGAGCGCGCCACCCATGAGCTGGCCAAAAACCATCGCGTGCGGGTGGTCAGCTCCGATGGTGCGGAACAGATCATTATTCTGGGCAACGGTGCGCTACGGGTATCCGCCCGCGCATTTGAGCGCGAGGTGCGTGCCGTGGAAGCCGAGATCCGCGAATTTTTGGACCAGTAAGGGAATACTGCATCCATCCAAGCGCCGATACGGCGGGGATGATGGTAGAGTGTATTGAAAGGCAGGAAAACAATGGATTTTATGCTCAGCCGTGCCACACGGGTCACGGCGCAGTGGGCCAGTGCGCCCGTGCAGCATGCCGTGGCGCGCTTTTGGCGTGATATGGAAATGACTCTTTCCACCACCGGTTTTGTGCCGGATAACCGCCTGATGATCTGCCTTGCCCCCGCCCTGCCGCCGGAAAGTTATACGCTGGATGTGACGGAAAACCAGCTCACCCTCTGCGCGGCGGATGATTTGGGCGCGGTGTACGGCCTGCTGGATATCAGCCGTCATTACCTGGGGGTAGCACCATTCTGGTTCTGGAACCAGCAGCAGTTTGAGCCCAAACCCTTTGCCACTGTGCCGGAGGGCCGCATTACCGGGCCAGCCGCCGCTGTCGGCCTGCGCGGGTGGGATCTTTCGGATGCACCATGGCTGTCCGCCTGGGCGGATGCCACCGAAAACGGCTGGGAGATGATTTTTGAATCCCTGCTGCGCTACCGCGGCAATATGGTGCGCACCGACAAACAGGCGGACCTTGCCGCCGCCATGGGCCTGCGCCCTGTGCAGAACCCGCAGACCCCGCTGGGGGCTGCCCCGCAGCAGGCTGCGGCGGAAAACCCGGAAGAACGCCATAAAATCTGGCAGGATTCTATCCGCACTCTCAAAACCAGCCCGCGCATCTGGGCACTGGGCATTGACGGGATGGGGGGTGATCCCGATGGCACAGCCATCACTGCGGCGCTGCAAGAGCAATGGCAGCTGCTGAACGCCACGGTGCCCGGTGCCGCTGCCTATATTCTGCTGCAGGGCGAAACCGTTGCGCTCTACCAGGAGGGAAAACTCAAAATCCCGGATAGCGTTATCCCCGTTTTAACCCCGGCCCCCAGTGCCAGCAGTGCGGGCGGCCCTGGTCCCGGCGCGCAGCACGGGCTGTGGTTCAGCCTTTGCCGCCGCGATAAGCTGACCGGCAACCCCATGACCGCCTACCCCGGCGGCGATACCGCCGTTAACGGAATGCTGCAGGGAGCCTGGCGCGGCGGGGTGCGCAGCTTCTGGATGGTTGGCACCGGGGACCTGCGCCCCTCCCTGATGGAGTTGAACCTGACCGGTGCTTTGTGGTGTACCCCGGATACCGACTGCGCCGCGCAGCGCACGGCTTACCTGCGCTGTACCTACCGTGCGCCGGATGGCTGGGCACTGACGGACAGCGCACTGGAGGATCTTTCGGTCTGCCTGCGCGCCCGTGCCGAAAGCGCCGTGCAGGCGGGCAGCCCGCCGCAGCCGGTGGGCGAAGCGTTCCTGACCCGCAGCACCCGGCTGTTTGCTTCGGCCTGGCTGTGCGGCAAAACGCAGGGCCCGATTCAGGAACTTGCCGCTCTGCTGCCCGCAGAAAGCTATGCGGAACAGCTGGCTGCCTATCAGCAGCTCTGCACTTCCGCGCTGGAAAATTATGAAACGCTGCTGCCCGGCTGTTCTTACGCCGGGCGGGCCACCACGCCGCTCTGGCAGGAGCAGGTGGTGTTCAGCGTGCGGCTGTACCTGTACGCCCTGCGCGGGGCGGTGCGCTTTTGCACCGCGCGGGAGCAGTTTTTGGATAAGGATTGGCAGAACTGCTTTTGCACCCTGGGCCGTGCGGCGGATGATTTTGGTGCCATGGCGGCTCTGCTGCAGCCCAAAACTGGGTTCTGGGCCGGCTTTTGCAGCGATACCATGCTGGACGGCGCACTGACCGCCCGCGTTCTGACCGGTTTGATGGCGATTCCCCGCGCGGCCGGGGACGGGCCGGATTATACCGCCTGGCAGGCTCCACTGCCTGGTGCCCCGGCGGCCCCCGTGCCGGATTTTACCCTGTACCGCGCCCTGGTGCAGGCGGAAACGAAAAAAGTGTAAGGGCCGGGCCGAAAATGCACCGAAAAATCCATGTGTTACCCGCAAAGAATGCAAGGGCAACACCGCATAATTCCCGCCTTACGGCTTAAGCACCGCTCCGGCGGCTGCGGCACGGCATCTGCGTTGCCAAAATGCTCGATAATGTCGGGTTGCGGTACCCGCATCGTGCTTCGGGGGCAAAAGCCCCTCGCACTCTGCGACCGCTGCCCCTGCTTCGGTTCGCTGTTTCCGCCACTGGCGGCGCTCACCTTTGCAGCATCCAGTATTATCTGCGCTTTTGGCTTGGCATCTGCCGCGCCTCGCTCGCCGTATCGGCACTTAGAATGATGCGGTGTTGCCCTGAGCTTTTTGAGCACCGAGATAACCGGCGGCTTTACCGGCTGCACCGTTGGCATGTATGCCTCCGCCAACGGCACCGCCGGCACCAACCACGCCGCTTTCTACTGGTTCGCTTACCAGCAGGTGTGAAACAAGTTGCGCAAAAATATGACAATCAAAAGCAGCTCCCGCCGCCGCGGGGCTGCTTTTGGTTTATAAAGTCGCATTTTGCCGTGAAATTGAAACGTTTCATCAAAATGAATACTACTTTCTTGTTATATTCGACAAGGAAAACGGTTGCGATTCGTGCAAGGCTACAATCTTGCACTCAAAATCCAAAAAACGATTGATTTTTGCAAAACACGGGTGTAGTATAAAGCCATAGCAAGGTTGGAAACGTTACCAACCCGTGAACCACACCCGTCAGCAACGGTGCAACTGGTTCCACTTAAAAAGGAGGATAATACCATGAAATCCAAGCAAACAATCTCTCTCGCCCTGGCATCCATGATGGCTGCCGGCCTGCTGGCAGGTTGCGGTTCCACCGCATCTTCCACTGCTTCCTCTGCTGCAGAAAGCACCGCAGCTTCTTCCGAAGCTGCCAGCTCCGAAGCAGCTGCCCCGGCAGATACCACTGCCGCCGGCAAGGTCTACTACCTGAACTTCAAGCCCGAGCAGGATGAAGCCTGGCAGGCCTTGGCAAAGACCTACACCGAAGAGACCGGCGTTCCCGTTACCGTTGTGACCGCTGCTTCCGGCCAGTACGAAACCACTCTGATGAGCGAAATGGCCAAGAGCGATGCGCCCACCCTGTTCCAGGTCAACGGCCCTGTCGGCCTGGCCAACTGGAAGGATTACTGCTATGACCTGACCGGCTCCAAGATCCTGGGCGACCTGACCAGCGATTCTTACGCCCTGAAAGATGGCGACGCCACCGTGGCCATCGGCTACGTTATCGAGAGCTACGGCCTGATCACCAACAAGACCCTGCTGGAAAAGGCCGGTTACACCACCGATGATATCAAGAGCTTCGCAGACCTGAAGAAGGTTGCCGAGGACATCACCGCCCGCAAGGACGAACTTGGCTTTGCAGCATTCACCTCCGCCGGTATGGATTCTTCCTCTGACTGGCGCTTCAAGACCCACCTGGCCAACCTGCCCATCTACTTTGAGTACCAGGCTGACGGCATCGGCTCCACGGATGCCATCAAGGGCACCTACCTGGATAACTACAAGAACATGTTTGACCTGTACATCAACAACTCCACCTGTGCTCCCACTGAGCTGGCTGGCAAGACTGGCGATGACAGCCGCAACGAGTTCCTGGACAATGAGGCTGTCTTCTACCAGAACGGTTCTTGGGAATATACCAACCTCGTCGGCGATGGCAAGCCCTTCACCGATGACGATCTGACCATGATCCCCGTCTACATTGGCGTGGGCGATGAGGCCAACCAGGGCCTGTGCACCGGCACCGAGAACTACTGGTGCGTAAACAAGGAAGCCGACCAGGCAGATATCGATGCAACTCTCGACTTCATGTACTGGTGCGTCAGCTCTGATGAGGGCACCAAGGCCATGGCAAACGATATGGGCTTTGTTATCCCCTTCAAGAATGCTCAGGAATCCCCCAACCTCTTCGTTAAGGTTGATAATGCTCTGACCGCTGAGGGCAAGACTCCTGTTGCCTGGTGCTTCTCCACCATGCCTTCCGAAAACTGGAAGAACGGCGTTGGCTCTGCTCTGACTGCTTACGCAGCCGGCACTGGCGATTGGAACGCTGTTGTGACCGCCTTTGTGGATGGCTGGAAGACCGAAGCTGCCCTGAATGCAGGCTGATATGAACCAAAATAGCGAGACCTGAATGTTAAAAGCGGGGCGGGCGATGATTCGCCCGCCCCGCTCTTTTATGTGCTCAAGTACGTGCTCAAGGGGGTACTGTTATGGAAAAAGCGATCCAGCGCTATTGGCCTGTGTTCGTGCTGCCCACCCTGCTGGCCTTTATCATCGGCTTTATCTGGCCGTTTATCTGGGGCGTGGCGCTTTCGTTCTGCAAATTCACAACTGTTCAAAATGTTACCTTTGTTGGTCTCGGCAACTATGCCAAGATCTGGCTGGATGATACCTTCACCCATGCGTTCTGGTTCACTGCGGTGTTTACTGTGGTGTCCACGGTGCTCATCAATGTGCTGGCGTTCGGCATTGCGCTGCTGCTTACCCGCGGCATCCGCGGCACCAACATCTTCCGTACCACCTTCTTTATGCCCAACCTGATCGGCGGCATTATCCTTGGCTATATCTGGCAGATTCTGCTCAACGGCGTACTCAGCGCACTCGAAAAACCGCTGCTTTCCCTGAACGCCACGTACGGCTTCTTGGGCCTTGTCATTCTGATGTGCTGGCAGCAGATCGGTTACATGATGATCATCTACATTGCTGGCCTGCAGAACGTGCCGCTGGATCTGATCGAAGCCGCCAAGATCGATGGCGCAAACGCCAAGCAGATCCTGTTCAAGATCAAGATCCCCATGGTTATGCCCAGCATTACCATCTGCACCTTCCTGACTTTGACCAACTCCTTCAAGCTGTTTGACCAGAACCTGTCCCTGACCGGCGGCGAACCGGCCAAGCAGACCATGATGCTGGCTTACAACATTTATGATACCTTCTATGCCCGCTCCGGACCCCAGTGGAAGGGCATCGGCCAGGCAAAGGCTGTTGTGTTCTGCCTGTTTGTTGTGGTGCTGGCCGTACTCCAGCAAAAGCTGACCCAGTCCAAGGAGGTGCAGCAGTAATGGAAAAAACCATCAAAAAACCGGTGGAAGAAAAACCTACCGTTGGCAAAGCGGACCGCCGCATCAATGCCATTCTCAGCGTGGTGCTTGGAGTGCTGTGCGTTGCATGGATCTACCCCATCGTCATGATCTTCTTTAACTCCCTCAAAACCGAGCGCGCCATTACCACCTCCCGCGCGTTTGAGCTGCCCACGGCCGGAACCTTTGTCGGCCTCAAAAACTATATTTACGGCATCCAGGAAATGGACTTTTTGTCTTCCTTCTGGTATAGCCTAGTCATTACTGTCAGTTCCGTTGTGCTGATTCTGCTGTGCTGCTCCATGTGCGCATGGTTCATCACCCGTGTCAACGGCAAACTTTCCAAACTGATGTACGGCTTGTGCATGTTCAGCATGGTGGTGCCGTTCCAGATGGTCATGTTTACCCTGGCCAAAACAGCGGATAGCTTAAAATTGAACAACCCTTACAACATCTGCATCATCTACCTCGGTTTCGGTGCCGGTCTCGCGGTGTTCATGTTCACCGGCTTTATGAAGAGCATGCCGGTTGAAATTGAGGAAGCCGCTATGATCGATGGCTGCAACCCGCTGCAGATTTTCTTCCGCGTGGTCTGCCCTATCTTAAAGCCGACGATGATCTCTACCGCAATCCTGGAAACCATGTGGGTCTGGAACGACTATCTGCTGCCCACCCTGGTGCTGGATATCAAAACCTACCGCACCATCCCCATGGCGATTCAGTATTTCCGCGGCAGTTACGGCAAGGTGGAAATGGCGCCCATGATGGCCTGCATCATGATCACCATTCTGCCGGTCATTATTCTGTATCTGATCTGCCAGAAGTATATCATTGATGGTGTGGTGGCCGGTGCTGTAAAGGGCTAATGGCTGCGGCACCCTGCTGCCGGAAGGAGTTTTCTGTGTATGACCATCAAAGATATTGCAAAAGAATCGGGGTATGCCATCGGCACGGTTTCGCGGGTGCTCAACAATAACCCCAGCGTCAGCCCGGCCGCCCGCGCCAAGATTCTTGAGGTCATCAAGCGGTATAATTATCAGCCAAACTCCAACGCCAAACACCTGAAACAGCAAAGCAGCGATGGCCTTGCCCTGATCGTAAAGGGCACCCAGAACATGTTGTTTGTGGACATTCTGGAAAAAATGCAGGCTATCCTGGAGGAACGCGGATATGTTTCCACGGTCTATTATATTGATGAAGAAGCCAACGAAGTTGCGCAGGCCGAACTGATCTGCGCCGAGCGCAAACCTTATGGTATTGCTTTCCTTGGTTCTAACCTGGAATACTTCACACCGCAGCTGGCGGAACTGCGTGTTCCATGCCTGCTGCTGACCAACAGCGCCGCAACCCTGAACATCCCCAACCTGTCCAGCGTCAGCGTGGACGATGTTTCGGCATCGTCCCTGATGATTGAGTACCTGTATGCGCAGGGCCACCGCAAGATCGGGCTGATCGGCGGTAAGCCAGACCAGTCCCGCCCCAGTCTGTCCCGTCTGACCGGCAGCCAGAGCGCTATGTTCCGCCTTGGCCTGCCGTTCGAGATGGAAAAGCAGTATGCCTATGCCCGGTTTTCGCTGCAAAGCGGATATACCGCCATGGAATACCTGCTTAAGCACTGCCCGGATATTACGGCAGTGTTTGCCATGTCGGACCTGATGGCCCTGGGCGCGATCCGTGCCCTGAATGACCATGGCCTGCGTGTGCCGCAGGATATCTCGGTTTCGGGCTATGACGGTATTGCGCTGGGGCGCTACAGCAACCCGCGGCTGACCACCATCCGCCAGAACTCGGAACGACTGGCCCAGCGCGGTGCGGAAATTCTGCTCAACTGTATTGAAAACGGAAGCAGCGCGGTGCATGAAGTGGTTCCTTTTGAATTGATTGAGGACGAAAGTGTTGCGGCTTTGCCCAATCATTGAACGAACCAGACATATGCGGAGTATATAAAGGCAACACCGCACAATTCCCGCCTGACGGCTTAAGCACCGCTCCGGCGGCTGC
>ERZ825137.1255-NODE-1255-length-33313-cov-6.706086_pt1 | contig 33313 bp, 42 predicted proteins | sample MGYA00519873_ERZ825137 | MGnify/ENA primary metagenome ERZ825137 (study PRJEB31778, sample SAMEA3449190) | human gut metagenome | biome: human gut; feature: human-associated habitat; material: faeces | place: United Kingdom | collected 2010/2012 ...
ATGGAAAGCAAACTAACCTTTATTGTTAGGTTCTTTCACTAATTAAATTATACAACATTAACTTAGTTATGTAAATAATGGTGAAAGGAAATATTTATGTTAACACTTAAAAACATTAAAAAGATATATGAACAAGGAGACGAAGCAGTATTAGATGATATTAATTTAACTTTTAATAAAAACGAGTTTGTATCAATATTAGGATGCTCTGGAGCGGGGAAATCTACACTATTAAATATAATAGGAGGTTTGGATGATAAAACTAGTGGTAAATTACTTATAAATGGTAAAGATATTTATAAACGTGATGATTTAAATCTTGATTATTATAGAAAAAATAACGTTGGTTTTATATTTCAAAATTATAATTTAATAGAACATTTAACTGTTTATGAAAACGTTATGTTACCTCTTCTTTTAACAAACTCTAAAAACAAACACAAAAGGGTTTTAAAAATTATTGATAAAACAGGTCTTAAGGGAAAGAAAAATAGCAAGATATGTGATCTTTCAGGTGGTCAAAAACAAAGGGTTGCAATATCAAGAGCATTAATTAATAATCCTGATATTATATTAGCAGATGAACCAACTGGAGCTTTAGATTATAAAACAGGCTACGAAATAATGAACCTTATAAAAAAATTATCTAAAAATAAATTAGTTATAATGGTAACTCATAACAAAGTACTTGCTAAAAAATATTCAAGTAGAATTATATATTTAGATAAAGGACGCGTTATAAGTGATACAAATCCGTCAAAGGAAAAAAACGAGTATTTTAGTACAAAATTTAAAAGTGGAAATCTAAGCATTAAAAACGCATTACTTTATAGTATAAAAACGATAAAAGCTAAAAGAAAATCATTTTTATTAACTTCATTATCATCAAGTATCGGTCTTATTTTAGTTGCTTTAATAATATCTGTTTCAAATGGTTTAAAAAAGGAAATGAATTTATATGAAAAAAACGTGTTATCATCTCTTCCAATTGTAATACCAAGCGTTAAAACAAAAATAAGTGATAAATCTAAAATACCTAAAAATAAACTTTATTCATATGACTATAAAGAAGAAAATTCTATAAATCCAATTAATGATGATTTTGTTGAATATATTAATAAAATGAAAACAAAGGATTTATGTGATATAAAATATGATAGAAATTTAAAATTTAATGTTTTAACTGAAGGTTATAATTTGCTTGATAATGTAGAATTTATCCAAATGCCATCTATAAAGTACATAAAAAAGAATTACACTCTTTTAGCAGGCTCTTATCCTAAAAATAAAAATGAACTTATGTTGGTTGCAGATCAAAAAAATAGAATAGATAAAAACATACTAGATGCTTTAAAATTTAATGGTGATGTAAACGTAAGTGATATATTCAAAAAGAATATGAAACTTATTTTTAATGATGATTTTTATATTAAGAAAGATAACGTTTATTTTATAAATAAGAATTTTGAAAATGTTTACAAAGAAAAAAATAATGTAGCTTTAAAAATAGTTGGAATAATAAGGCTAAATAAAGATGAGGAAGAAAGTTATAAAAATGATTTAACAAATGAAAAATCATCTTTAGCATACTTAAGTAATTTAGCAGATGATGTTATAGATAAAAATATAAATAGTGACATAATAAGTGATATAAATAAAAATGATAATATTATGGTAGAAGGCATAAACATGGCAGAAGGCGTTCTTAAAAAGAAATTAGGAGGCGATAAAACACCTGATTTAATTTACATTTATCCTAAAAATTATACCTCTAAAAACTTAATTATAAATTACATTAATAAATATAATAAAAACAAAAAGGAAAGTAAGAAGGTAACTTATATTAATTATTCAAAGGAAACCATAGATGCATCTAAGCAGATGATAAACACAATAAGTGTGGTATTAATTTTATTTAGCAGTATTTCACTTATTTGCTCGTCCATAATGATAGGAATTATAACTTATATATCAGTTAATAACAGAGCAAGGGAAATTGGAATACTAAGAAGTGTTGGCGCTAGCAAAAAAGAAGTTGCTATGATATTTTTATCAGAAGTTCTTATAACTGGAGCATCTTCTGGAGTGATAGGAATTTTTATATCTAATATTTTGCTTTTCTTAGGAAATATAATTTTAAGAAACTTAGATATTATTAATCAAAAAATTACGCTTAATGCTGGTTATTCTGTTAGTCTTATTTTAATTAATATGGTATTAATAATGTTAGGAAGTGCTATTCCGTCTTTTTCAGCTAGCAAAAAGAATCCTTCTTTAGCTTTAAAAGAATAATAATTTATTGTATAATAAAAATGGTGATGACAAATGAAAGTACTTACTGTAAAACAACCATGGGCTAGTTTAATTGTAAACGAACATAAAAAATATGAATTTAGAAGTTGGAAAACTAAATATCGTGGAAAAATTCTTATTCATGCTGGTAAGTCATTAGAAAAAGATATGCTAAAAAGATTTGATAAATATAATTTAGATATTAAGCTTGGAGCGATAATTGGAGAGGCTTATCTTACGGATTGCATATTGGTAACAAAAGAATTTCAAAATAACCTAAGAAAGATAGATAGCACCGTTTATGCTAGAAGCAATCATGAAGAGATGTATGCCTGGAAGCTAGAAAATATAAAAAAATATGAAAATCCAGTTTACGTAAATGGTAAACTTGGGTTATGGAATTATGAAAAGTAGTGTATAATTAGTAAAGAGGAGTGTATAACATGAGATTTACAAATGAAGTTGTAAAAAAAGAATTTAGTAAAATTAAAAATTATTTATGGATAGGTGTGCTACTAATTATTTTATCTTTTGTATTTTTATTACTAGGAGATAAAAAAGATAGTATGGATAAAAAGGAAGCATTAAATATGCATAACTTAATAGTAGATAATTTAAAAGATAAAACTGGTAAAATGGGGTTTATAAACGCAAATAACATACCATATAAATTCGCAGTATATAAAGATACAACAGATGCATATTATTTTGTTACTGATAATAAGTATATATACGTTGTTTATATGGATAGTGATACATTTAATAGTCTTAATAATAAAAAAATAGAGAAAAAAGCAAAGAAGATAATTGGAATAACAAAAGAAACGCCAGAAGATATTAAAAAACTTGCTGTTTCATCATATAACGAAATAGTAGGTAATCAAAACAAAATAACAATTGATGACTATGATGATTACTTTGGAAGTATTTATCTAGATATGACAAGTAGTAATAGTGGTTTTTATTATCTAATGTTTATAGCGTTTTTACTTGTAGGTTTTATTTTGCTAATTATTTATGTAGTATCTAATAGCAAATTTAAAAATGGAATAAAAAAACTATCAGATGAAGAATTAAAAAAAATAGATGATGAACTAAACAGCAAAGATTCATTTTATTATGAGAATGCTCACTTAGTTTTAACTAAAAACTACGTTGTTAATTTAGGAGCCTCTTTTTCTATAATTAAATATAGTGATATAATCTGGCTTTATCCTTATGTTTTGCATGCGAGAGGTATTAAATCTTCCGAGTCAATAATTGCAGTTACAAACGATGCGAAAAGACATAGTATTGCAAATATAAGTATGATTACAAAGGCAAAAAAGGAAGCATTTAACGAAATATTTGACACCATTGAATCTAGAAATCCTGATATGTTGGTAGGATATAACAGAGATACTTGTGATAGGGCAAATGTTTTAATAAAAGAAATTAAACAAAAGAAGAAAAATAGTAAATAGGCTGTAAAGAAATATATGTATTTCTTTATAGCTCTTTTAATATGAAAAACAGTTATGCTATAATTAAGTAGTTGGTGGGTCATATGAATTTAATAATTAATTATATAGCAAAAATGTTTAAACATTCTTTTTTATTTACGTGCTTCTATATTATTCTTAGATTTATAATTATTAGAAGAAATAAAAAGATAAACGTCAAAAGAGAAGTATTATTATATGTATTTTTTTTATTTTTATTAGGACTTTATACGGTTGCTATAACAGGAGACTTTAACATAAAAAACGTACGCATAGATGAAATTAATATAATTCCATTTAAAATAGTAAAAGATGTTTATATATCTCATAATTTAAATTACTTTCTAATAAGTTTTTTAGGTAATATATTTATATTTATTCCAGTTGGACTCTTAGTTTCTTTGATATGGAATATGAAAGATAAAAATGTTATTTTAATAGGCTTTTTAATATCTTTATCTATCGAATTAACTCAACTTTTTCTTAAAAGAACAACAGATATAGATGATTTAATATTAAATACTTTAGGAGTTATAATAGGTCTTTTAATAAGTAAACGAATAAAAAATAAGAGGTAGTATATGAAAAAGTGGTATAAGAATTATTTGAATAAGAAACCTTCATTTGACAAAGAAAGATGGATTGGAATATTTTGTCTTATTTTTACAATATCTGGTGTGTTTGGATTTTTATATGAGTTTATATTTTATTATTTTAATGGAGGTATGGTAAAGTTTTACTGGCGTGGTGGAAACTTCTTGCCTTGGATAAACATATATGCAATAGGTGCAGGATTAATTTATTTTTTAACCTTTAAACTAAGAAAGAAACCTTATTTAGTATTTTTAATAAGTATGATATCAACTGGAATACTAGAGTTTTTCTCAGGTTATTTTATGGATATTATTAGGGGTGGTAACAGATGCTGGGACTATAATAACGAAATATTAAATTTTGGTAATATCGGTGGCTTCGTGTGCTTAAGAAGCGTTTTGGTATTTGGACTTTCAAGTCTTCTTTTAATGTACGTGGTAATACCATTTTGTTTTTATTTAGCTAAAAAAAGTAATAAGAAAACGTTTTTGATAATTAGCGTAAGCTTATTTTCCATAATTATGATAGATGAGGTATATAATCTTTTAATATCAAGAATATTTAATTTACCAAGAGCATATGGCACGTATAAAAAATTAGGATTTAACTTTGTTAAATTTAAATAAGGAGCAATAAAAAAAGCAATCGCTTTTCTTTTTTTCTTACAAAATATTTAAGTTTAAACATATACTTATTACAGGTGATAGCTATGAATAATAAGAAAGTTGACAATAAAATAAAAATATTCGTAATAGGAGTGTTCATAGTATTTATAGTTGTAATTTTAAAAGTATTCTATATTCAGGTGTTTGAATATGATAAGTTAAATAATTTAGCATCCGATTTGTGGAGTAGGAATCTTCCGTTAGAAGCAGACAGGGGAAAAATATACGATAGAAATGGTATAGTTCTTGCGGATAATATAACCACAACTTCACTTGTTTTGATACCTAATCAAATAAAAAATAAAGAAGAAGCAACTAAGAAATTAGCAGAAATCCTAAACGTATCATATAGTGATATGAAAAAGCACGTTTATAAAAACGCATCAATTGATAGGGTTCATCCTTTCGGAAGAAGATTAAATTATAAAGTTGCAGAAAAAATAGAAAAACTAAAGTATGATGGTGTTTATTTAGTAAGGGAATCAAAGAGAAATTATCCTTATGGCAAAGAATTATCACACACGTTAGGTTTTGTTGGAATAGATAATCAAGGTCTTTCTGGGATAGAGCTTCAGTATGATAAGTATTTAACCGGAAAGTACGGTGCTATTAAGTATTATTCTGATGCAAAAGGAAATAAACTTGATTTATCACAAGTTTACGAAGCACCTCAAAACGGAGTTAACATAACGCTTACCATAAATCAAAAAATTCAAGAAAGCGTAGAAAGAGAACTAGATAACGTAGTTACAAAATATAATCCTGAAACAGCACTTGCAATAGCAATGGATCCAAATACAGGTGAAATACTTGCTATATCATCAAGACCAAACTTTGATGCTTCAAATTATAAAAATTATGATGCAGAAACTTTAAGTAGAAACCTTCCTATATGGGCAACTTATGAACCCGGTTCGACTTTTAAAATAATAACTTTATCCGCGGCTTTAAATGAAGGATTAGTTGATCTTGATAAAGATACATTTTATGACTCTGGAAGCGTAAAGGTAGCAAATGCTAAAATAAAGTGTTGGAAAGCGGGAGGACATGGTGCGCAGACATTTTTACAGGTTGTTGAAAATTCATGCAACCCGGGATTTGTAGAACTTGGAAACAGACTTGGTAAGGATAAACTTTTTTCGTACATAGATAAGTTTGGTTTTGGTAAGAAAACTAAGGTTGATTTAAACGGAGAAGCATCCGGTATTATCTTTAATTTAAACAAAGTAGGTCCAGTTGAACTTGCTACAACGGCATTTGGTCAAGGTGTATCAGTAACACCAATCCAGCAAATCACGGCGGTTTCAGCAGCTATAAATGGTGGGACGCTTTATAAACCATACATTGTAAAGAGCCTAAACGATCCAGAAACAAACTCCGTAATAAAAGAAAATACTCCTGTTAAGATAAGGAAAGTAATAAAAAAAGAGGCTTCTAAAAACGTAAGAAGGGCACTTGAGAGTGTTGTTGCAAACGGTAGTGGTAGAAATGCATACATTGAAGGATACCGAGTAGGAGGTAAAACAGGTACTGCACAAAAAGTAAAAGACGGGGCATATATGGTTGGAAATTATATATTATCTTTTATTGGCTTTTTACCAGCAGATGATCCTAAGATAGTAGTTTATGTTGCAATTAATAATCCTAAGAAAGTTGTTCAGTATGGTGGCGTTGTATCTGCTCCTGTTGCAAAACAAATATTAACTGATTCAATTGAAGCACTCGGTATAAAAAGAAGGAAAACTACTTCTGAAAAGAAATATAACTGGGATGATAAAAAGTATTATACGGTAGAAAACGTTGTTGGAATGGACGTAAAAGAAGCTGTCAAAACGCTTTCTAAATATAATGTTACTTATAGTGGTAGTGGAAATAAAGTAATATCACAAAGCCCTAAAGCTAATACAAGGCTAGAAGAGGGTAGCACGGTAAGGTTGATGCTTGGTAATTGACAATTTAATAAAAAAGATTTAGACTACTTATACATGAAAAGAAAGGCGTATTATGAAACTTAAAAATAAGAAATTATTATCTATTTTACTTGGTTTAGAAATGACTATTTCATTTGCGGGATGCGAAGGCTTAAAAGATTATCATACCAGTCAAAATAGCACTACTTATTCATCTGCTAGCCAATATACAACTTACAAAGCACCTGTTTCAGAGACTACCACAGAAGAAAAGGAAGAACCATTTGTAGAAGACGAGGCATATGTATGTGCACTTGCTAATCTTAATTTAAGAAAAGCACCCAATTTATCTTCTGAAGTTTTAGAAGTTATACCAAAATTTAGTAAATTAAGAAAAGAGAAGACCAATGGTACGTTTGATTACATATCATATGATGGTACTTATGGTTATGTTTCACATAAATACATAGAAAAATTAACTAATCCGTACGTTGAAGTAGATATATCAGACCAAACTTTATGGTTATATGAAGATGGTGATGTAAAGTTAGAAGCAGACGTAGTAACTGGTAAAAAGGCTAAGTATGACACGCGCCTTGGATGTCATAAAATATACTCTAAAGAAAAAGGTAGATATTTAACCGGATCTAACTATAAGGTTTGGGTAGATTTTTGGATGCCATTTGATAGGGGACAAGGACTTCATGATGCATCTTGGAGAAAAACGTTTAATAAAGATGATTATTTAAACGGAAGTCATGGATGTGTAAATATGAAGTATACTGATGCAGAAGAAGTTTATAACGAAGTAAGTGTTGGTACTAACGTTTTAGTACACGAATAAAAAATAGTAAAGTTTTAATCAAGTTGGTATAAAAAGCGTGTAAAAAATAAAAATATATAGTATAATTAACTAGGTAAGAAGAGGTGAATAATAAATGTTTGTTTTAACAAAATCTTTATTAGCACTTATGATTGGTTTTATAATTTCTGTTATAATGGGTTATTTTATGATACCTTTGCTAAAGAAATTAAACGTAAGTCAAAGAATAAGTGTGTTTGTTGGACCTACTCATAAAAAGAAAAATGGTATTCCAACGGTAGGTGGATTAATCTTTATAATTCCAACCTTTATAACGATTATGATAATGTATTTTACTAAGAAAATTAGTATTAACAGTAATTTACTTATAGTCTTATTCGTATTTGTTGCGTACGCCTTATTAGGTTTTATTGATGATTTTATGAAGATAAGAAAAAAACAAAATGAAGGATTAACGGACGTTCAAAAACTACTTGGACAAGTAATAATAGCAGTTGTGTTTTTCTTTATTTACATGAAAAGTGGTTCTGAGCCATTACTTTGGTTTCATGCTTTTAATTTAAAAGTTAACGTTGGATGGTTATACGGCTTCTTTATATTATTTATGCTTGTTGCATCATCTAACGCAGTTAACATAACAGATGGCCTAGACGGACTTGCTGGTGGTTTATCTTTTATTGCAACACTTGTAATGGGAATTATAACTTGGTCAACAACTTGGCTTTTAGGGTATCAGGATATAGCAGTTTTTTGCTTTATATTAGCAGGCGCTATACTAGGATTTTTAGTTTATAATACGTATCCTGCAAAAGTGTTTATGGGAGATACTGGTTCCCTTGCAATAGGTGGTGTGTTAGCATCGGTTGCAATACTAACAAGGCACGAACTTACATTTGCAGTAATAATGGGTGTGTTTGTAATTGAAACGTTAAGTGTTATCTTACAAGTATTTTGGGTTTTAGTACTTAAGAAAAAATTGTTTTTAATGACACCACTTCATCATAATTTTGAAAAATTAGGATGGAAAGAACAAGACATTGTTAAGCTATTTTGGATCGTAGGTTTAATATTAGGAACTTTAGCAGTTGTTTATGGAGCTTGGTTATAAGCTTCTTTTTCTTTACATTAGATTTGAAAGTATTTGAAATATTTAGATTTATTTGTTAATATTAATATGCTAAAGATAGGAGATAAATAATTTTGAAAGAATTAATATTAAACGAAGATAAATTAAAATATAAAGAAATAGATGATTACGTAACAAGGGTAAAAGCAATTATAGTAAATGATCAAAAAGAACTTCTTTTAGGTTTTTCATACAATGATTATCAGTTCCCCGGTGGTCACTTAGAAAAAGATGAAGAACCAGTTAAAGGACTTATAAGAGAGTTAAAAGAAGAAACTGGAATAGATATAGAAAAAGAAGAGTTAGAACCATTTATGATGATTAAGCACTTATCTAAAAATTATTCTAACAAAGGTAAAAACAGATGTAACGTGATTTTATATTATATTTGTACTACGAATAAAAAGCCAGACTTATCAAAAACAAACTATACTGCGTACGAAGAAAAAGGTGACTTTAAATTAGTTTATGTTCCTTTAGAAAAGGCAGAAGAAACGCTAATAGACCAGGCAAATAAATGCCCATCATTTAGACCAATAGCATATGAAATGTTAGGTGTGTTAACAGAGTATATTAAGGAGAACTTGTAGTTCTTTTTTTCTTTTCATAAAATAAACTTAAGTAGAAAGGTGATGCCTACTTATGAAAAGAAAACTAGATATTCCACTTATAATTACCGTATTTTTAATATGCATATATGGGATAGTTATGATATATTCTGCTTCAAGTGTATGGGCAGAGTATAAATTTAATGATAAGTTTCATTATGTGTTAATGCAAAGTATATTTTTTATAATTGGAATAATCTTGATGATAATAGTAAGTAAAGTACCATATAAATATTACCTTAAAAAATCAAACTTGATATTATTTATTTGTTTTATATTACTTATTCTTGTTTTAATGCCAGGAATCGGAAGTGTAAGAAATGGTTCTAGAAGCTGGTTTGGAGTTGCAGGTCTTGGTATTCAGCCTAGTGAATTTATGAAGCTTGCTTTAATCATTTTTACTAGTAAATACATATATAATAATCCAAAAGACATGAGAAGCGTAAAGAAAGGTGCTTTTCCAATTTTAATAGTTACGATGTTATCTTTCTTTTTAATTATGCTTCAGCCAGACTTTGGAACGGGAACTATTCTTGTAATGACAATTGTTGCAATGCTTTTTATATCAGGCGTAGATTTTTCATTTTTTATTAAAATTGGAATGCTTGGTATGGTAGGGGTGTGCGTTCTTATTGTAATTGCACCATATAGAATGGAGAGGATAGTATCATTTTTAAATCCTTGGAGTGATCCTTTAGGAACTGGTTTTCAGGCAATTCAGTCTTTGTATGCGATAGGTCCAGGTGGATTATTTGGAATGGGATTTGGCAATTCCATCCAAAAACATTTTTATCTTCCAGAACCACAAACGGACTTTATATTTTCAGTAATATCAGAAGAGCTTGGGATAATTGGAATTATTTCGGTTGCGTTTTTGTTTTTAGTAATAATATTAAGAAGTATAAAAATATCGATTAAAGCTCCGGATAATTTTGCGAAGTTTTTAACATTTGGAATTATATTTCAGCTTTCTTTTCAAACCCTTTTAAATTTAGCAGTTGTGGTAGGTCTTGTTCCCGTAACAGGTGTTACGCTTCCGTTCTTTTCGTATGGTGGAAGTAGTCTTATTATTACACTTATATCAATTGGAATAATACTAAACATATCAAGATATAGAGAAAATTAGAAAAAAGTAAAAAAACGCTTGACAAAAACCATATAACTAGTGTATAATTAAACCATCCTAGAGGTACTATGAAGTTATTATTCATCAGAAAGGTGTTCTGTTTAAAGGGACATCTTAATGATGAACGATTAATAATTTTTATAGTCTATCTTGAGTTTGTTAAGATAGTGAAAATGGCTAAATTAAGCTAATCTTATTTAACTCTAGGACTTACAATTGTAAATGAGAAAGAAAACTCATTGGAATAAGATACTACATTAAATACTGATAATATTTAAAAATGAATTTGGGGTTTGCTTGAATTCAGAGTGGTTTTTCATTTCAAAACTAAAAAGATAATGGTTTTATCAGAGCCGTTATCTTTTTTTGTTTACAAATACCATTCTTTTTAATTTATTAAACTCATATAATTATGATATAATGAATAGTAGGTGAAGAATATGAGAGTAATTATATCAGCAGGTGGTACTGGAGGACATATATATCCAGCGCTTGCAATTGCAAATAAAATAAGAGAAAGAAATAAAGATGCTGAAATATTATACATAGGTACTAAAAACAGAATGGAAAAAGATATAGTACCTAAGGCAGGATTTAAATTTGTCGGGTTAAGTGTAGAAGGTTTAAGAAGAAGTTTAAGCCCGCGTAATATAAAAAGTGCATTCTTATTTATAAATGCTACGTTTAAATGTAAGAAAATAATAAAGAAATTTAAACCAGACGTTGTAATAGGAGTTGGAGGATACGTTTCAGCACCTGTTATTTATGCAGCTCATAAACTTGGTGTTAAATGCTGTATTCACGAGCAAAACTCATCTTTTGGAATAACTAATAAATTTGCTAGTAAATACGCTGATAAAGTTTTTGTGTCATTTAAAAGTCTAGAAGAAAAAATGAATGATAAAAAGTTTATATATACAGGAAATCCTTGTAGTGAAAATGCTATATCATCTAAAGAGGCAGATAAAAAAGAATTTGGCTTATCAGATAACAAAAAACTTGTTTTAATAGTTATGGGATCTCTTGGTTCAAAGACGATTAATGATAAAATGAAGGGCATGTTAACTCTTTTTAATAATAAAGATTATGAAGTTATGTTTGTAACTGGTAAAAACTATTTTGATGAGTATAAGAAAAATAAGTATACAAAAAACATAAAATTAGTTCCTTATATTGATGGTATGACATCTCTTTTAAAGAAAACTGATTGTCTAGTTTCAAGAGCGGGAGCATCTACTTTAGCAGAAATATCAGCACTTAACGTACCATCAATTTTAATACCTAGTCCTTATGTTACTGAAAATCATCAATATAAAAATGCTATGGACTTAGTTAATTCTAATGCTGCTCTTATCTTAGAGGAAAAAGACTTAGAAGGTGATACCCTTTTAAGAATGGTAGAAAAAGTTCTTAATGATAAAGTTTATACTAATAACATAAAAAGAAATTTAAAATCGTTTGAAGTTAAAAACAGTGCATCATTAATATATGATGAAGTAGTAAAGTTAGTTGGTGATAAAAAATGAAAGATTTAATTACGTTTATAAAGAAAAATAGCATTGGCTCATATAAAGAAGACGTTAAATTAGAGAAAAATACCACATATAAAGTAGGTGGGGTAGCAAGTCTTTTTGTGTATCCTAAAAACACTGATAAATTAATTATTCTTTTAGATAAATTAAATAAAGAAGGAATAAAACACAAAGTATTAGGTTTTGGTTCTAACGTTATCTTTAGTGATAAAAGATATGATGGCGTTATAATAAAACTAGATAATTTTAATGACGTTAAAATAAAAGATACTACCGTAGTTGCGGGTGCTGGCGTAAGTTTAGTAAAACTATCTTATAAAGCACAAAAAGAAGGACTTACAGGTCTTGAGTTTGCATCAGGTATACCAGGAAGCGTAGGTGGTGCAGTATTTATGAATGCTGGAGCCTATAAATCAGACATGGGATACATAGTGTCAGAAATAAAAGTTTTAACGCCAGAACTTAAGGTTAAAACTTTATATAATAAAGATTTAAATTACAAATATAGATCATCATTCTTGCAACAAAATCCAAACTACATATGCTTAGAAGCTACGCTTGTTTTAAGGCATGGAGATAAAAAGGGAATTAAAGATTTGATGGAAAGAAGAAGACAAAAAAGACTACTTACTCAGCCTCTTTCTTTTCCATCAGCAGGCTCAGTATTTAGAAATCCAGAAGGAGATTTTGCAGGAAGATTAGTTGAAGATTGTGGTCTTAAAGGTTTTTCTATTGGAGGCGCTATGGTAAGTGATAAACACGCTAATTTTATAGTAAATAAAAAAGATGCAACAGCATCAGACGTTAAAAATTTAATATATTACGTACATGATAAAGTAAAAGATGAAACAGGTGTAGATTTAAAAATAGAACAAGAATTTGTAAACTGGGAGTAAATTATGAAAAAGACGAAGAAGAAAAAAAGAAGGTTAAGAGTTGGTAGATTAATTTTATTGCTTTTAATTATTGGAGCAATTTCTTTTTCGTGCTATAAATTTATAGATGTTCCAATAAGAAGTATAGAAGTTACTGGAAACGAGATATTATCTGATTCTGAAATAATAAAGGCAGCATCTTTAGATAATGATCCATCATTTTTTAGCGTTATAAGCATGCTTGTTAAAAATAAATTAAAGGAAAATCCATATATAAAAGATGCTAAGGTATCAAAGGGATTCTTATCTATTAAAATAAAAGTAAAAGAAAAGAAAGTTTTGTACATAAAAAAAGATACTGGTGAAAAGGTTATGACGGATTCGGTAAGCAAAGATGAAAAGGAAGTTTGCGCACCATTTTTAACAAACGAAGTTCCAGCTAAAAAACAATCTAGATTTCTCAAGGCAATGAATAAGTTAAATAAAAGTATTATTTGTCAGATGTCTGAAATAAAATATGATCCTAACGATATAGATAGTGATAGATATTATGTTTATATGAATGATGGTAATAGTGTTTATTTAACGGTTAATAAGTTTAATAAATTAAATAAATATAATAAGATACTTGAAAACATAGGAAAACAAAATGGAACGTTATACTTAGATTACGGAGATTACTTTGAGGTAAAGTAGTCTTCTTTTCTTTACATAGAAAAAATTGTATGATAATATTTAATTAAGATAAGGAGTATATGATGAAGGAAAAGTCTAATAATAAAACATTAATAGTAGTTATAATTCTAATTATTTTATTTATTACGATTATATATTTATTTTCACTTTATAATAGTAATTCTAATGTTAAAAAAGACGTTAAGAAAAAAACTTCTGAATTAAAAAAACAAGATGATTGGTATGTTCCAAGTGGTGAGGCATCTAAAATAGAAATATATAAAAGTGATGCTAATAACTACCCGGTATTTATTAAAGATGATAAAGATACGTCTTATAAAACAAATACTTTATACAAGATGATGGAAACTTATAGATGCGATGTTTCATCTTGTAAAACGTATGGATATAATGATTATAAAAATGAAGTTATAATAAAAGATGATGGATACCTTATATATAATTACGAAACTAACAGGGCATTAAAACTTGATATGCCAGATGCAGAATATAACACGATAGATTTTATGTCATATGAAAATAAAGATTATGGTCTTTCAGTATCAAACATAAACGGAATGTACGCCTTTTATTCTTTAAAAAGCAATTCTTTTAAGACTGATTTTAAGTATACTAATATATTTGCATCAAACTCATCTTCTTTAGTGGATAACTGTTTTATCGCCGCAAAAGAAAGTGAAGGAAAAACTTACGTAGTAAACTATAACACCGGTAAAGAAATAAAAGAAAGCGAAGCTTATTTAGGCTCGTTTGGTAATGGAAAAGAAATATATTATTTTGAAGATTATGGTGATATTGAAAGAAATGCCATAATTTATGATAAAGATTTTAATAAGGTATTAGATGGTTCGTATGATTTGTTTTCATCTACTAAATCTGGTAATTTAGTTGTTAGAAATAGTGATGAATCATTTAGCATTTATACAAAAGAAGGAATACTTGTTAAAAAAAGTAAGAACTATAAAAAAGTTTTACTCATCTTAAATGATTATGTAATTATAAAAGATACGGATGACTATTTAAAAATAGTTAATACTGACGGAAGCTTACTAGCTAAATATGCTAAATTACAAGATAATTCATATTTAGATATGTCTTTAAGTGGATTTTACAAGTCAGGTGAAACTTTAATATACCTATTCGTAAATAAAGATGATGGTATAATAAGATATTCATATAATATTAAAACTAAAGAAACTAAGACAAAAGAGTATTCATCTATTAATTAAAAGGATTATTATACTTAAGTAATTCTTTTAATTTTGACTTTTAAAAAGTTAGTTTATATAGTATAATACTTTTATATGGTAGAGTTTAAAAGGGAGTATGAAGCCTATGAAAAAAATATACACATGTATTGATATTGGAACTGATACAATAAGAATATTAGTTAGTGAATATTATGGTAAGAAATTTAGAACTCTTGCGGTATCATCAGTTAGATCTAAGGGAATAAAAAGGGGCGTTATAGTAGATGAATCACTTGTTTTAGAAAGATTAAAACTAGCACTAGATGATATTTCATCAAGAATTAATATACCTATTAAAAAAGCTGTTATAACAATACCAGCTTATAATGCAGAATGTACGCTAGTACATGGTAACGTACCAATTGTAAATGAAGAAAAAATGGTTACCGAAAAAGATATATTAAGAGTTCAAAATTCAGTTGTTAATGACATACTACCTAACATGGAATTAGTTTCCGTAACTCCTATTGACTTTACTATTTATGAAAATGGTTCAGAAATAGAAACGTTAAAAGATCCTAAAAACAAGATTTGCGATAGACTTGGAATAAGGGCGATGATGGTTTGTGTTCCAAAGACTTCTGTTGTATCTTTTGCTAAAGTAGTAGAAAAATCAGGTGTAGAGGTAGTTGACCTTGTTTTATCTCCGATTGCAGACTTTGAAGAAGTTAAAACGGAAGAATTAGAAAGCGGTATGACAGCGATTATAAACATAGGAAAAACGATTACTACTGTATCTATGTTTAACAAGGGAATAATTACCAATACTTCGGTTTTAAAAATAGGAAGTAAAATAATAGATGATGATATATCATACATTTATTACACTACTAAAAAAGCTGCTAGAAAAGCAAAGGAAAACTTTGGTATAGCACATCCAAGATATGCAAATAAAAACGAAACTTATGAAGTTAGAGACGTTAATGGAAAATTAGTTAGGATTAACCAGTATGAACTTTCAAAGGTTATTAATAAACGTTTGGTAGAAATACTAAATGTTGCTAAAAATGAATTAAAGGTATTAACAAATAAGCAAATTCGTTATATAATGGTATTAGGTGGTATAACAGATATGCCAGGATTAAACTTTGTTTTGGAAGATGTTTTTGGAAATAATGCCAAAACTTACACGATAAATACCTTAGGAATTAGAAAAGCAAGGTTTATTACTATATCAGGTGCAATTAAGCACTTCGTTAAAAAGATAAAATTAAGGGGAAAAGAATATTCAATGTTTAGTAGTTATGATGAGGATGGCTTAGTTCACAGTAAGACTAGAATAGGAAGAAGCGATTCGATATTTGGAAGGTTTTTCAGCTACTTTTTTGACAATTAAGGAGGAAATAAGATGTTTGGTTTACCAGTAGATCAATTAGCAAAAATTAAAGTTATCGGTGTCGGTGGTGGCGGTGGTAACGCAGTTAATAGAATGATAGAATGCGGTGTTAGAGGAGTAGAATTCATAGTTGCTAACACTGACTTACAAGTATTAAATTGTTCAAAGGCAGAAACTAAGATTCAAATTGGATCAAAGATTTCAGCAGGACTTGGAGCAGGTGGAAGACCTGAGGTTGGAAGAGAAGCTGCCGTTGAATCTAAAAAAGAAATAGAAGAGGCTTTAAAAGGTGCTGACATGGTGTTCGTAACATGCGGAATGGGTGGCGGAACTGGTACTGGAGCAGCTCCTGTTATTGCTGAAATAGCTCAAGGACTTGGAGCTTTAACAGTTGCAATAGTAACTAAACCATTTAGCTTTGAAGGTAAAAGAAGAATGGCACAAGCTATTGAAGGTCTTTCAGAATTAAAAGCTAACGTAGATACTTTAATCGTTATTCCAAATGATAGATTAAGAGAAATAATAGATAAATCAACACCAATGGTTGAGGCTTTTCATGAAGTTGATAACGTATTACATAGAGGTGTTCAATCAATATCTGACTTAATCGCTGTAACAGGTTTAATCAACCTAGACTTTGCAGACGTTAAGGCCGTAATGGAAAAAAGTGGTAACGCACTTATCGGAATTGGTATGGGTACAGGTGAAAATAGAGCAGTTGAAGCAGCTCGTCAAGCAGTATCTAGTCCTCTTCTTGAAACAGATATTTCAGGAGCAACAGATGCAATTATCAATATTACAGGTGGCGCTAATCTAACTTTATTTGAAGCTGAAGATGCGGCAGAAGTTGTAAGATCAACTTCAAATAATGATATCAACACCATCTTTGGTGCGGTAATTAACGAAAACTTAAATGATGAAGTAATCGTAACTGTTATTGCAACAGGATTTGAAAAAGGAGAACAAAAAGCAAAAGAAGAAGCAGCTAAACAAGCTCCTGCTCAAACTCCAAACATGCAGCAGAGAGTAAGTAACATCATTCAAGATGATGATGACGATGATGATATTCCAAATTTCTTAAAAAATAGAAGAAGTTTCTAAAGAGTGCTTTTAGTTAGCATTCTTTTTTTATTTATAAACATAATTAGACACTTTAATTAGTGTCTTTTTTGTATACTTAAAGTGTGGTGATACAAATGAAGATATACGTAGATTTAGTCTTGTTTTTAAACTTCTTTTTTGACTTTTTGCTGCTTCTTGCAACATCCCTTATTTTAAGAAGAAACGTTAAGATAAAAAAGATACTTTTAGGAGCATTAATAGGTTCTCTAAGCATATTTTTACTATTTGTTAGTATCAATTCTTTTACGTTGTTTTTAATAAAAATACTTATTTCTATTTTAATGACTTTAATTTGCTTTGGTTATAAAACAATAAAATATACTTTAAAAAACATATCATATCTTTATTTACTTAGCATAGTATTAGGAGGTGCTTTATATTTTATAAATTCATCATTTTCATATAAAAATTATGGCATTATTTTCTTTAATAATGGATTTAGTATTAACATCATCATAATCATATTGCTTACTCCTGTAATAATTTTTTTATACGTTAAAAAAGTGCGTGAGGAAAAAGAAAGGTTATCTAAGTATTATTCTGTTTCCATTACGTTTTTAAATAACAAAACAAAGACATTTACTGCGTTTTTGGATACTGGAAATAACTTATATGATCCATATAAGAAAAGACCAGTTATATTAATTAGTAAAAGCGCACTTTCTGGGTACAATCCTAGATGTATATTGGTACCATGTCTTACCGTTAATAAAGAAAGCTTAATAAAATGTTTTAAAATAAAGAAATTAATCGTAAATGGTAATTTAATAGAAGATGAGTGCTTAATTGGTATAAGTGACAATAATTTTAATTTTGATGATGTAGACTTATTACTGCATAATAAAATTGTAAAGGAGAGATAAATTATGAAGAAATTATTATGTTTATTAAAGAACTTATTTAAAAAAGTAGGACAGGTATTTTTTGTTGGTGCGAAAGATGTACTTCCAGAGCCTCTTTCTAAGGAAGAAGAATTAAAGTATCTAAAAGAAATGGAAGAAGGAAGTGTGGATGCTAAAAACAAACTTATAGAACATAACTTAAGATTAGTCGTTTATTTATCTAAAAAGTATGAAAATACTAAAATAGACTTAGAAGACTTAGTAAGTATTGGAACCATAGGATTAATAAAGGGAATAAATACTTATAAGATAGGAAAAAACATAAAACTTGCAACTTATGCATCAAGGTGTATTGATAATGAGATATTAATGTACCTAAGAAAAAATAAAAAAAGAAACGCTGATGTTTCGCTTGAAGAGTCACTATCATTTGACGCTGAAGGAAATGAACTTCATCTAGAGGATATTTTAGGAACTGATCCTGATTTAGTAACTAAAGAACTTGAGGATAATGATCTTAAAATGACTCTTCTAAAGGAAATAGAAAAACTTCCATCTAGGGATAAAGAGATTATGAAATTAAGATATGGTCTTTTTGGCTCCAAAGAAATAACTCAAAAAGAACTTGCGGAAAAACTTAATATATCGCAAAGTTATATATCAAGAATAGAAAAAAAGGTTATAAAGAAAATAAAAGAAACTATAAAAATTTAACTTTGTTCTTGTTAAAGATATAAATAAATGGTATTATTTATAATAGAGGTGATGATTGGTGAAATCATTTAATACTTCTTTAAAAAAGGATAATGAGGGTATAGTATTCATGGATTTTCCAGGAGTAGTTAAACCTACTAAAGAAAAGAAGAATAAACATGTGTTTCTAATAGCACTTATTATTATTTTAGTATGTATGTTATATGTTTTATCGGCGATGTTAAATGAAAAATACTTATATGGAAATAGTAATTATGTGTTTAATGTAGCAAATAAATTTGATGGAGACGTTGCGGTTATAAATAAAAAAGACAGAAAAAAATTATTTAGAAAGATTGGATTTGAGGATGTATCTTCTAGATATGAGGTTAGAAATAGTCATGTAATGGAAATTACGGAAGGCTCTCATTTTCTAAAAGATTGCGATGGTCTTGAAGACTTAATAAAGGTTTATTATGATAAAAATAACAAAGTTAATTATATAGATCTTACGCTTGTTTATAAGAAAAATAATTTTAAATCAACACTTGCAGTTGCAGATGTAAATTCTATATTAAAAAACTTTATTAGCGTTTCAACGTATAAAAGTTACATAGAAAAAGCTTTAAAAGATGGAAAGTATATGATTAATGAAACCAAAAGTAACATAAGATTATCTTATTTATTAACCAATGAATACGATGATTATTATTCTTTAAATATAATTGTAGAATAGGCCATTATATATGGTCTTTTTTCTTTTTATTTGAGTATAAAAATGTCATATTATTGCATAAACTATATTAGGTGATTATCTTGAAAGAAGAATTTAAAGTATTTGTAAGAACAAAACCAGAATTAGTAAGTTATGTATCTAGTGGTGAAATGACTTGGCAAAAGTTTTATGAAATATGGAATCTGTATGGAAATGATGAAAAAGTATGGGAAAAATACAAAGAAAAAAACATAAATGAAAGTAAAAAAACTAGTGATTCCTTTAGTTTTTCTTCATTAATGGATTCGGTAAAGAAAATAGATATGAATTCTGTTCAAAAAGGTATTAATAGCATGCAAAAAGCAATAGAACTTTTACAAGGATTAACTATAGGTAAGGCACCAAGTAATGCTGCAAGCACATATCAGCCAAGACAAGTATTTAAGAAGTTTGAGGACTAATGGATACTAAAATAAAAATAATGATAGACTCTAATCCTGATTATAAAAGATACCTAAGAACTAATTCATATTGGTATAAAACTCTAAATAGAAATCCTTTGATGATAGATAATTTCATAAGAGAGGTAAAAGAAAAGTACAAATTAAGGACAACTGATAAAATAAATGATATAATGGATAAAGTGGATATGATTAGTAAGTTTATTAATGTGTTGAGGTGATAATATGGTAGATAAGGCTTTTTTAATAACTGATATGATAGATGAATCTAGTGTTAAACAAAAATTGGATAAAATAAAAGAAAAAATAAAAAGTGATTATGATGCTAAAGGTTTAATAGATAAATTTTATCATGCAAAAGAAAACTATGAAAAATATAATCTAAAAGAAGAATTCATAAAGGCTAAGGAAAACATGCTTAAAAACGAATTAATAAAAGAATATGTTATGATTCAAAACAAGATAAATATGCTTACTTTACAAATAAATAATAGAATAGGTAAAATAACAAAAAAACATTATTAAAAGTGATGTTTTTTTCATTTGTTTATTGTATACTTTAAATGGTGAAGAAAAATGAAAATAATTAGTGGTAAATATAAGGGAAGAATATTAAAGGGATATATGATAGACGGAACAAGACCTACAATGGATAGGGTAAAGGAATCAGTTTTTGCAATGATTCAAGAATACGTTAAAGATTCTTTATTTTTAGATTTATATTCTGGCACTGGAAACATTGGTATAGAAGCTATTTCTAATGGATCAAAAATGGCTTATTTAGTAGATAATAATATGGTTGCTATAAAAACAATTAAAGAAAATATAAGCATGCTTAAGATAGATAATGCTTACGTTATAAAGGAAGATGCAGTAAAGAGCTTGAATAACTTCATAAATACTGGTATAAAATTTGATATTATATTTTTAGATCCTCCATATCATACAAATGAGCTTGATAAATCACTTACCATAATAAATGATAATTTATGCTTGTTAGGTGATAATGGGATAATAGTATGTGAAACAGAAATAAAAATAGATTACCAAAAATATAGTAATCTTATAATTTACAAAACCAGAAAGTATGGTTCTAAGGAAGTTACAATATTAAAAAAATACTATTCGGTTAATGAATAGTATTTTTTTAATATTATTTTGTTGTAGTTGTAGTTTCAAATGAACATCCATCTGGTAAAGTTAGTTGTAATCTGTCTTCGTTATTACCAACTCTTTTAACTGTACTTTTTAAATCATCAGTTGTAGGTAATGTCATATTATTAAATTTTTCTTTACCTTGGATAGTCAATATATTGCCATTTTCTGTCAATATATAATTTTTATCATCTATATCACTTGCTTCTTTTAAAGCATTAGCGGTTATTGAATCATTGTTTTGAGCACATAACATTTTTGCGTTTTTTTCAATCATCAAAACAGAATCGTAAAATGAATCTCCTCTAGACTTTTTTAAAGTTTTATTTATTTGTTGTGTTGCAATTACCATTATAATTGCTAATACTACGATAACCGCCAACAACTCGATTAACGTAAAACCTTTGTTATTCTTTTTCATTTTTTTTCCTTCCTTTTCTTTTTTCTTTTATAGTAATTAGCTTTTTGCATTTTATCCTTAAGTTTAATAATTAAAAATAAGAATCTTTCTCTTTATATTCTACTTACTATTATCAACAAAATAATAACATGATTAAATGTTATTGTCAATATATTTGGATTTTAATAATTTATAATTATTAAATGTTTACACTATTTATACATCAAATTTTTTGCTATTGCGTCAGTACATTTTATTTTGTTCTGAAGACTCGGATGGACATATAAATTAAGTGTTAAAGCAATAGTTGAATGTCCAAGTAACTCACTTACAGTTTTATAATCTATTCCAAGTGATATACATGTGCTAGCAAACGTATGCCTTAATGAGTGATAATTAAAGTGTTTAAGTTTTAATGAGTGTTTTATATAAAACATCATTTATTGGAATATCTCTACATGATTTTTTGCTTTTGGGAGTAGTTATTATCACTTTAGATTCAGATCTTTTTTCATTTCTTAAGAATATTCTTTGTAAAGTTTTATTATCCATATCAATATCTTTCCATTTTAATGCACATATCTCTCTGATTCTAAGACCACAATACATTGTAATTAATATTTCCAAATTTTTAACATCATTATTGTTTAATACATATTCCATTAATATATGTTGCTCAATTTGAGATAATACATTCACTTTTTTTATGTTTTTTTCTTTTGAATAATTTAATTTTAAACTAAATCTTTTTACCTTATTATCATCAAAGGCTTTTATTAAACTATTTTTAATAACCATAATATGTCTTTTATAGTTTTTATTGATAATTTTTTTTCGTATAGTTTTACAACAAGATGTTGCAAAAGACTATTATTTAATTGTTTTAAATTATAATATCCTATTTCTGGTATTATGTAATTATACACGATAAATGAATAGTTTGCGTAAGTAGATTCTTTTACATATAGTTTCTTATCATTTAGCCAACTAATGATATATCTTTCGTATTTTATTTTCCCTATTAACATTATTTTTTTTCTTTCAAAAACATATTATATTAAAATTAATTATTAAACTTAAGGATAAAATGCAAAAAACTAATTACTATAAAAGAAAAAAGAAAAGGAAGGAAAAAAATGAAAAAGAATAACAAAGGTTTTACGTTAATCGAGTTGTTGGCGGTTATCGTAGTATTAGCAATTATAATGGTAATTGCAACACAACAAATAAATAATACAATATCAAGAACAAGAGCAAACTCAATGATAAGTACTCTTAAAATGGCTGCTAATGGTGTAAAAACAAAACAAGCGGATGGATCAATTAAAGCTTGTAGTTCAGGAGAAAAATGCCTAGAAGATGTAGTTGATTATGATGAATTTGAAAAAGCTGATTTTAATTTAGTAAGTGGATATAATAGTGGTAATATTGGTAAAACACATGTAGATATTGCTAAAGTAAATGGAGATAAGATGCCAACAATTTCATGTTACGTTGATAGTAATGGAAATATTACAGCAACAAAACCAGCGACAGAATAATAATTTTGAGAATTGAAATTATTCAATTCTTTTTATTTTGATTTATTATTATAAATTTAGTATAATGAATTTATAAAATAAGAGGTGATTTATATGTTATTAATAGGCTCACATGTATCTTTTAAGAGTAATACGCAGCTTTTAGGAAGTACAAAAGAAGCATTAGGTTATGAAGAGAATACATTTATGTTTTATACGGGAGCTCCTCAAAATACTAAAAGAAGTAAGATAGACGATAATTTAACAAATAAGGCTTTAAAACTTATGAAAGAAAATAATATAGATATAAAAAACGTTATTGTTCATGCTCCATACATCATTAATTTGGCTAATAATGAAAATAAAGAAAAGTATTTGTTTGCAATTAATTTTTTGAAAGATGAAATAAAAAGAGTAGAAAAATTTGGCATTAAAAAAATAGTACTTCATCCAGGAAGTTATACCACCCTTGATATAGATATGGGAATAAAGTGTATTATAAATGCCTTAAATGAGGTTTTAAATGATGATTCTACTGTTTCAATACTACTTGAGACAATGGCGGGTAAAGGAACTGAAGTAGGCTTTAAATTAGATCATATAAAAAGGATAATAGATGGTGTAAATAATAGTCAAAGATTAATGGTATGTTTAGATACTTGTCATTTAAATGATGCTGGTTATGATATGTCTAATTTTGATTGCTTTTTAGATGAGTTTGATAACATAATTGGAATAGAAAAGATAGGATGTATTCACGTAAATGACTCTAAGAACATTTTATCTTCCAATAAAGATAGACATGAAAATATAGGGTATGGTACGATTGGTTTTCAAAACTTAATTAACATTATATATAACGATAGATTAAAAGATGTTCCTAAGATACTTGAAACTCCATTTGTAAAAGATAGATTATACCCTCCATATAGATTTGAGATAGAAGAAATAAAAAATAAAACCTTTAATGTTAATTTGTATGAAGATATAATAAATTATTATGAAAAAAAGTAATAGGCCTATATTATTTTGTCTATTACTTTTATTACTTCTTCTAATGATTTTTGATAATCAAAATTATCATACTCTTTATTATTAAGACTATCTGATACTACTTTTATAGAGTAGTATTTTTTAAATGGAAAATTAACTATAGCATTTAATTCCATATCGAATATAGCGTCTTCCTTTATGTCTGTTTTAAGCACAAAGCCATCTGATGTGTAACATATGGCACCTTTTATACCATCTATCTTTTCTAAGTTAAAGGGTGAGTTTAAAGCATGGTATAAAGGGTCTCCAAAAGGCGTAAGATTAAAGTGGTAACCAAAGCTTTTTGTTGCCATAACAACTTCTCCAACTTTTAAGTTGTTAGATCCTACCATACCAATGTTAATTGCAATATAGTCTTTATAACTAATGTTATATTTACAATTTAAGTTAACAAGTGCACTTGTAATTCCGTTTCTTGATACATCTGTTATAACAAGCTCTAAATTATCTTTTTTATAATAATTATCATCTATTTTATCTAGTTTGTAGTGATTTATTATGTCATCAGCTTCTTTTTTCATTGCAATAATAAATAAATATTTCATAACGCGCTCCTTTGCTTTAAACAATTATAACACAGTTTATTAAAAATTCTTGCATGAAAACTAAAAAGATAGTATAATTTACCTTACAAGGGGTGATTGTATGATAATTGACTTAACTAAGCTTATTTATAATAATCTATATAAATTGCCTATTAAAGGCGAAGTTATAGTACCCAAAGAAATGCTTAAAAATACAGATATTAGAAGAATATCGCCTGTCAAGGTAGAGGGTTATATATTTAATAATGAAGAAGAATATGAACTTTATATAACCATTAAAGGAACAATGATACTTCCTTGTGCTAGAACGTTAAAAGACGTAGAATATCCATTTAGTAGCGAAATAGATGAGATAATTGGTGAAAATGATGACAATTCATTAGAAATTAATCAAAATAGACTTGATATTTTTCCGATTGTATGGCAAAATATATTAGTGGATGTTCCTTTAAGAGTTCTTGCGCCTGATGCAAGTGATGAACCAGTTAAAGGTGATGGCTGGCGTCTTATTACGGAAGATACCAATGAGGAAGTAATTGATCCAAGACTCGCAAAGTTAAAAGATTATATCAAAGAGTAAGGAAGGAGTGAGAATATGTTAAAGTTGGATATCCAATTATTTGCAGTTCCATTCAGAAAAGTTAGTAAGACAAGAAAAAGAATGCGTCGTACTCACTATAAAATTGAAGCTAACGGAACAGTAAAATGTCCTAAATGTGGAGAAATGATTAGACCACATAGAGTTTGCCCAGAATGTGGCAACTACAAAGGAAAAGAAGTTGTTAAGAAAGAAGAAGCTTAAAATTAAGCTTTTTTTTAATCTAAAGTAAAAGGGTGTGTGGTTTTTTGGAGGAAATAAAATTTAAACTATTAATAAAAAATGATAAGTTTAGTATTTATGAGATATATCTAAAATATAGAAAACACTATGTTGGAAAGGTATATTTTGTAAGAAAAGAAAATAAAATAATGATTAAGTATAACTTTGATGATTCTGAGTTTAATAGTATGGTGGGTATGATTATGTTAAATGATGTTCTAAATATTGGACTAAGGGATTTTAAAGATGCAGAAATATCTAAAATAAAAACTAAAAATGATGTTTACATAGATAATTATTTAGATTCATTTGATGTAGAAAAGAAAGAAGATAAAAATGGAGTAAGTTACTATTTAAAAAATAGTTAAATACTTCATTTTTTTGATATAATTATAAAGGATAGGAAGTAGATAATTCATGAATGATAAAAAAATAAATAAATTAATAAAAATAATAATAGGAATTGTCATTTTACTTGTTGCGGTATTTAAAAGTGATTTTTTAAACGATATTTCTAAAACGACAGCATCTATAAATGATAGTACAAAAAGTGATAAGATAGATGCAAAAATAGATGGGAATCTTTCTGTTTCGTTTGTTGACGTTGGTCAAGCAGATTCGGTGTTGATTAGAAATGGTAATTATAATATGCTTATAGATGCTGGTAATAATGAAGATGGAGAAAAATTAGCTAACTACTTTAAAAGTCTTGGAATAGGAGAGTTTACATACGTTTTTGCGACCCATCCTCATGAAGATCATATAGGTGGTATGGATGATATAATTAATAATTTTAAAATAGATAATTATTATATGCCTAATAAATTATCTACAACTAAAACGTTTATGGATGTGTTAGATGCACTTGACAGGCGCAACTTAAAATATACTGTTCCAAATAAGGGAGATACTCTTAAACTTGGTGATGCAAATATAAAAGTTATATATTCTGGTGATGAGACAAACGACATAAATGATTCTTCGATAGTTTTAAAGTTAACTTATGGTAAAACTTCATTTTTGTTAACGGGTGATGCAACTAGTAACGTTGAAAAAGAAATATATGATGATGACATTAAAAGCGATGTTTTAAAGGTTGCTCATCATGGTTCTACGTATAGTTCAACTGATGAATTTTTAGATAGTGTTGGTGCAAAATACGCGGTTATTTCCGTTGGTAAAAATAACACATATAATCACCCATCTAATAGAACGCTAGATAAACTAAATAAAAGAAACATTAAAGTTTATAGGACTGATTTAGATGGTACGATAACATTTACATCAGACGGTAAGAATTTAAGCGTTCAAACTTTAGAGACGGATACTAACGGGTAGGTGATTTTATGAAATATGCGGTAGATAAAGTGGAAGATGACATCGTTTTACTTGAAAATATCTTAAATGGTGAAAAAATAACGGTTCAAAAAGAATGTTTTTCGTTTCCTATAAAAGAAACTGATATTGTAATTAAAAAAGATGGTGCGTATTTAAAAGATGATAAAGAAAAAGAAGATAGAATTAAAATGATAAAAGCTAAAATGGAAGCTTTAAGAAAGAAGGAGTAAATATGAAATTAATGCTAATTGGTGGTGGCGATATAGGAAAAAGTGAAACTAAATACGAAACAGGTGCGATAGATAAAAGAATTGTTAAGTTGTGCGGTAAGGAAAAACCTAACTTTTTATTTATTGGTCTTGCAAGTAATTTTGCGGATTCATACTATAAGTTAATTAAAGACATTTATAAAAACTTAGGATGCGAAACTGGTAAGATATCTAATAAAACGCTAACACATATAGAAGTCGTGGAAGAAAAAATAAGAAAAGCGGACATAATATATATTGGTGGCGGAGATACCGTTAAACTAGTTAACGTATTAAAAGAAAATGGTATTGATAAAATGCTTAGAGAAAAACTTGATACAAATTCTGTTTTAGCGGGAATATCTGCAGGAGCAATTGCGTATTTAAAAAGCGGTTTATCTGATACGGAAATAATAAATAACATCTCAGATAACTACGTTAAAGTAGATGGCCTAGGATTTATAGATTATATGTTTGTGCCTCACTTTTCTAGTGATCCTAAAAAGATGGAAGATTTAAAAAAAGTATTAGAAGATAATAAAAATGAACTTGCGTTATGCGTAGATAATTGTGCAGCTATAGAATTTACTGATCAATTTATAAGCGTAATAAAAAGTAGCAAAAAAGCTAAAGCTTATAAGGCTTATTATAAAGATAGACTTTACTTAGAAGAAATTAATTAAATCCTTAAATTTAAGGATTTTTTTAAATGTCGTAATTTGTCGAACGATTTATAAAAAAGTGCAAAAAAGAAAAAACGGTAAGAAAAGATGTGACTATATAGAAAGTAATGATCCAATAATATATCACGTAAATTTTTCAAAAATAAAAGATATGTATTATAATAAAGATAAGTTAAATACGTTTGAAAGGAAGCTTGCTTTAATGATATTAGATAAAAAAAGAGAATTAAAGGAAGTATCAGAATGTGATGATGTAATGGATAAAGTAAACGAAAAGATATGTAAGTTATCTGATGATGAAATATTACAAGGAATATATGTAAAAGAAGAGATGGACTCTTGGATGAAGAGGCTTGACTTAAAGTATGCTAAAGAAGAAGGCAAGAAAGAAGCCAACACGGGAACTGCTAGAAAGTTACTTAAAAAAGGTATGAAAATTAAAGACATAACAGATATCACAGGTATTACTAAAAAACAAATTGAAATTTTACGAAAAAGCCTTTAATAAAGGGCTTTTTCCTTTTTAATCAATGTGGTAAAATAGGTTAGTAGGTGAAAATTTATGGAAAAAGAAAACATAAGAAATTTTAGTATAATAGCGCATATAGATCATGGTAAGTCAACTCTTGCTGATAGAATAATGGAAAAAACAGGTGCGGTTACAAAAAGAGAGTCTAAAGACCAGATGTTAGATAATATGGATCTTGAAAGAGAACGTGGCATTACAATAAAGTTAAACGCGGTAGAACTTACCTATAAAAAAAATGGTAAAGACTATATGTTCCATTTAATAGATACCCCAGGACACGTGGATTTTTCATACGAGGTATCGCGCTCTTTGGCAGCTTGTGAAGGAGCTATTTTAGTGGTTGATGCTGCTCAAGGAATAGAAGCACAAACACTTGCAAACCTTTATCTTGCCTTGGAAAACAATCTTACTATAATACCAATTATAAATAAAATAGATTTACCAAATGCGGACATAGAAAAAGTAAAAGAAGAAATTATTACAACCTTTGGTTTTAAGGAAGAAGATATTATTTTAACTAGTGCTAAAACAGGATATGGAATAGATGCGCTTTTAGATGCCATAGTAGATAGGATTCCATCCCCTAGTGGTAATAAAAATGAAAAACTGCAAGGTTTAATTTTTGATAGTTTTTATGAATCTTATAGAGGTGCGATAATATGGACCAGGATAGTTAACGGGAAAGTATCTGTTGGTGATAAAATAAAGATGATATCATCTGATGCGGAATATGAAGTAGTAGAATTAGGAAAACATACTCCTCAAGAGAAAAAGGTTAATACGTTAAGTGCTGGAGAAGTAGGATATTTATGTGCTTCAATTAAAAGTGTTAGTGATATTAAAGTTGGCGATACAATTACCTTATCAAAGATGCCAGGAGAGGCACTTTCAGGTTATAAACCCATGAAACCGATGGTTTTTTGCGGCCTTTATCCAACCGAGTCAAATAAATATACACTTTTACGTGATGCTCTTGAAAAATTAAAACTAAATGATGCAGCACTATCTTTTGAACCTGAAACATCTGTTGCATTAGGTTTTGGCTTTAGATGCGGATTTTTAGGAATGCTTCATATGGATGTTACGGAAGAGAGAATTGAAAGAGAGTTTGGTATAAATATAATTGCAACAAGTCCATCCGTTGTGTATGAAGTAACTCTTACAAGTGGTGAAGAATTATTTGTGGATAACCCGAATGAAATGCCTGATAGAACTAAAATCAAGGAAATAAAAGAGCCTTATATAAAAACAAATATTTTTGTTCCTAGTGAGTTTATAGGACCTGTTATGGAACTTTGTCAAGATAAAAGGGGCGATTACATAAACATGGACTATATTACCAAAACTAGGGTAAACATTCACTATGAAATGCCTTTATCTGAAGTTGTTTATGATTTCTTTGATAAATTAAAATCTTTTACAAAAGGATATGCTTCCTTTGATTATGAATTAATTGGATATAAACCAAGTGATTTAGTTAAAATGGACATCTTAATTAACAAAGAAGAAGTTGATGCATTATCTATTATTACGCACAAAGACTTTGCATATACTCGTGGTAAAGCAGTAGTAGAAAACCTAAGAAAATTAATTCCAAGACAATTATTTGAAGTTCCTATACAAGCTGTTATTGGAACTAAAGCAATTGCTAGAAGTGATATTAAGGCACTTAAGAAAAACGTGCTTGCTAAATGCTATGGTGGTGACATATCAAGAAAAAGAAAACTATTAGAAAAACAAAAAGAAGGTAAAAAAAGGATGAAAAGAGTAGGAAATGTAGAAATACCGCAAGAGGCGTTCTTATCAGTTTTAAAAGTAGATAGTAATTAGGAGGATATTATGATAGATGTTGAAAGTATAAGAAAAGCAGCTTTATATTACATTAATAATGATGTTACGTTAGAAGATGCCGCTTTATATGTAGGCATAAAATCAAAAAAAACATTAAATAATTATTTTGCAAGATTATGTGGTTCTAAAGATGAAAAAGATAGATTACTTTATAAAAAAATAGTATTAAAAAAATATGAAAATGAACAAAAGGGAAAAGTAAAAGGTGGTCAAACAGGTGTTAGAAAGTCAAGTTATACAAGAGATGAAGCATTAAAAATATATGATTATATAATTAAAAATTGTGCAACATATAGACAAGCTGAAGAAGAATTTCAAATACCTCGTTCAACTATTTATGAAATCGTTCACTCTAATTTATTAACCGATGATGAAAAAAAGAAAATAGATTTAGTATCAGAATCTAATGTTCCATCTTCTATTGATAATGGACATATAAAATGAAATTAAAAAAAATAATTGAAATAAAATATCAAGATAATATAATAAACGTTGATTTAGATAATGCTACTATAATAGATGGTTATATTCCTATTTTATATATAAATAAAATAGGTGAAGATAAATATATTGTTATAACATCAGTTATAAAAGAAGATGGTACGGTTTTGGTTCCTTTTAGAAAAAGTATTGCAACAAAAGATGAAGTAGATAATTATTTGTTTGATAATGATATATCGGTATATAAAAATAATAAAGCAATATATAAAGTTTCTGATGATTTATTTTATGTAATTGATTTGGAAAAAACAGAGTTTACAAAGAAAAATGATAAGATAATTCCGGTTAATCCTTTACTTAAAATGGTATGTTATTATGGTATAGATGATGAGAAAATAATAGTATATAAAAAAGATTGCGCTTATTTATATGATATTGTAAATAATAATAAAATTAGTCCTAATTATGACTTTATAAAACCTTATGAAGGCTATGATGGTGGGCATTTAACATATTATGTATTAAATCATAATAAATATTCAAAACCACTTATTATATCTATGAGTATGACAGAGGATGGTGGTATATATAATCAGGCAATATTAAATCATGAACTAACCGTTATTCTTCCAATTAATATATTAGGTGATAAAGAAAAAATAATTAATTATTGTGATAGTTGTTATGATGATTATATTGAAAGTGAAGAACTTTCTGGTGAAAGAGTGATACTTCAATGATAAAAAGTTGTTACATACACATTCCTTTTTGCAAAAAAATATGCTCATACTGTGATTTTTGTAAGAATTATTATAATGAACTAGTGGTAGATGGTTATCTTGATAATTTAAAAAAAGAAATAAGTAAAAATTATAAAAACGAAGTATTAGATACATTGTATATAGGTGGTGGAACACCTAGTTCGTTATCTTCTAAAAATTTAAATAAGTTAATTTATATTCTTAAAACATTTAAATTAAACCATGATTATGAATATACGTTTGAGTGTAATTATGAAGATATAAATGAAAAAATGCTTCTCGCTTTAAAAAGTGGTGGTGTAAATAGAATAAGTATAGGTATTCAAACTTTTAATGAAAAGTATTCTAAAGTATTAAATAGGGACATTAATAAAAAGAAAATGATAGAAAATATAAACCTAGCAAAAAGATATTTTTCTAATATAAATATTGATTTAATGTATGCACTTCCTGGTGAAAGTATAAATGATTTAAAAAGTGATTTAGAAATAATAAAAATGCTAGATGTTCCGCATATTAGTACGTATGCACTTATAATAGAAGAACACACTAACCTTAAGTTGCAAAACATTAAAGAAACTTGTGATGACATTCAAAATAAGATGTATTATCTAATATTAGATTACTTAAAAAATAATGGATATAATCATTATGAATTAAGTAATTTTGCAAAAGAAAAGTATGAATCAAGACATAATTTAACTTACTGGAATAATGATAATTACTATGGATTTGGAGCGGGAGCCTCTGGGTTTGTTAATAATATTAGGTATGATAATACTAAAAGCGTATTTAAATATAATGCTGGTATAACCAGAGTTTACGAAGAAAAATTAAGTATAAATGAACTAATGAAAGATGAAGTTATGCTTTCGTTAAGGAAAATAAGTGGTATTAATAAAGATATCTTTTACAAAAAATATGATGTTTTATTAGAAGATGTATTTGATTATAAAGATTTAGTTAGAAATAATTTTCTTACCGAGACAGGTAAATACGTATATATAAAAGAAGATAAGCTGTTTGTTTCAAATGAGATAATTATAATGATGCTTGATGCTTTTAAGTATTGAATAATTGTTCTAATTAATGTATAATACTTATATATTACGGAGGTATATATGGAACCTAATACTGAAAAAAAAGAAACGTTAAACGAAGATGCTTTAGAAGAATTAAATGAAATGGAGGATGTTTCAGATAGTGATGATCAAAAAAATAATCAAGCTATTGATGGTATTACGTCAGATAATAATGATATGATTCCAATATTAGATGAAACTCCATCGTTAGAAAATATTAATGAAGAAGATAAAGTTTCAGAGACAAATGATAGCGAAGAAAACTCTGATCAAACTGCTGATAAAGTTAAAGAAAGTAATAATTTATCACAGCAACAAGAAGATAAAAATGAAACGTCTAATTTAACTCCTGATAATGAAGAAAATGTTAAGCCTAAGAGTAATAGCAAAATATTAATAATTGTAGTTTTATCATTATTATTAATTTTGGATTTAGCAGCTTTAATAATATATCTAATTGGAATAGACAAAGTAATAAGCTTTATAAAATAATATGCAGCCTAAATAAGGTTGTTTTTTTTATAAACAAATCTATTCCTATTGATACCCGGGGTGGGGTATATGATATTATAAACAATAGGAAGATAAGTTAATCTTGCAAGGTTATAAAAAATTAAAAAGCGTATGATAAACTAAATATGAGAGCATAACTAAAATGAGGTAGATAAGTATGAAATATAGAAAAATAAAAGTGGGAAAACAATATAAAAACAGAACCAATTTAATGCTGTTTTTACTTT